>ERZ791843.215-NODE-215-length-51205-cov-4.65998_pt1 | contig 51205 bp, 47 predicted proteins | sample MGYA00510290_ERZ791843 | MGnify/ENA primary metagenome ERZ791843 (study PRJEB30046, sample SAMN00715254) | human gut metagenome | study: EMG produced TPA metagenomics assembly of the A metagenome-wide association study of gut microbiota in type 2... | reverse complement strand
CTACCCAATAAAGCTGTCTGAAGATATGAAATTTTATTGGGTAGTTTTATGTTTGCTTTATACAGTGCTATTTCTGATTGCGCTGATTTTTTCGATATAGAAGAAACAGCATAAATAATAGAATTACCGGAAAAATAAGTCCGCATCCCATGCCAATCCGGATATTATTTTCCGCATACTGGGTAATACGACCAACGATTCCAGGTCCAATACTGCCGCCTAAATCTCCCGCCATGGCAAGGAGAGAGAACATAGCTGTTCCACCTTTTGGAAAAGTTTTTGAAGAGATACTGATTGTTCCCGGCCACATAATGCCAACTGAAAATCCACATAAAATACAACCTATAAGTCCTATAATCGGATTAGGCGACAAGGCAGAAAGAAGATAGCATATAACACATAATATGCCGGAACAACTCATAAACTTCATTAAATCCAGTCGTTCTCCATATTTTCCAAAAATCATACGACTGATTCCCATTGTGATTGCGAACATACATGGACCTGCTAAGTCTCCCAGTGTTTTTGATAATCCAAGTGCAGATTCAGCATAAGCAGATGCCCATTGAGCCATTGCAAGTTCAGAAGCTCCGGAACAGATCATCAGACATATTGCAACCCAGAAAAATGGTCTGGAAAACAGATTCTTAATTCCCATTCCAGAACCATTGTCAACCAGAGGTTCAATGGGACAGGTCATGAAGTTATAAGTATTAACTGCAGGAATGATTGCCCATATTACGGCGAGCCATTTCCAGTTGTCTATTCCAAATATCAGGAAAAATAAGCTGGAAATCAAAATTGTCCCAACAGCTCCCCAACAGTAAAAGGAATGGAGCAGACTCATAGTTGCTTCTTTGTTTTCAAATGGACAGGCCTCGATAATAGGGCTGCAAAGTACTTCTATTAAACCACTTCCGATGGCATAAACAATAACACTACATATAATTCCAATAAAAGGATTAGGTAAAAAATCAGGTAAAAATGCCAGTCCAAGCAGACCCAGTGCAGAAAATATTTCTGATGTAACAATGCACACACGATACCCGATATGGTCCACGAATTTGGCACAGAACAGGTCAACCAGAAGCTGTGTGAAAAAGAAGAAAGTGGATATCAGAGCAATATTACCGAGAGAAATATGGTAGTCACTGTGAAATTTCAAAAAAAGAAGCGGTGCGAAGTTTGCCGCAATAGCCTGTGTGATAAACCCCATATAACAGGCGATTTTTGTCTTATGGTAGTCTGTTTTTTTTATAGAATTTCTACATTTAAAAATCATAAGTATACCTCTTTTCTTTTTTTGCTTGATTATATAGCAAATATTAGATATATACATTGAATTAAATTGTAGAAATACTGTATAATATCGTAAAAAAGAAAGAATGTGATATGGAGATGGATTATAATAAAATATATAATAAGATACTTACAGACGAGGAGTTCATGGAAATTAAACAGCATGGAAGCAGTGACTATCCATTCCAGTATTATTATGATAATCTGGAATTGTTTGATTTTCATTGTATTGAGTGGCACTGGCACAGAGAATTTGAGTTTTTATATGTGGAGTCCGGACAAGTTACATGCGGAATAGGAGAAAAACAGATTATATTGTCAGAAGGAGAAGCAATTTTTATTAATTCTAAAATATTGCACCGCTTTTACGCATCATCAGGTGGTATCATTCCTAACTTTGTATGTATGCCGGAATTTATTGCACCGGAGAACAGCCTGATCTATAAGAAATATATCTTGCCAATCATTTCATCGAATATATATTTCCAGCGTTTTCAGACTGATGAACTATGGCAGACAAAGATTATACAAACTATGATAAAAATAATGGAAATACAGGGAAATGAGAAAATAAGAGAACTTGCTACTTTGGCATTGATGCAGGATTTATGGCTGACTTTTTATGAAAATGTAAAGTTATCTGATAAAGGAGATGTACAGACAGTTGATGAAGTTGCACAGAAAAGAGTGCAGTTAATCATGCAATATATACATGAAAACTATAATCATAATTTGTCTCTGGATGAAATTGCTTCACATATAGGAATCAGCAAAAGTACTGCACTTAATTTGTTCCACCGGTTTTTACATACTACACCGGTTAATTATCTGATAGGATATCGACTTCAGGCAGCTTCCTGGTTATTGAAAAATACGAATAAAAAAGTAAAAACGATCGCCTATGAAAGTGGATTTCATAACGTTGATTATTTTTGCAGATTGTTTAAAAAACGTTATCATTTAACCCCATCAGAATATCGTTGCACATGTTTAAAATTGTTGTCGGCAGATCCGAGTCTTCAGACCCATAAATAAAGCCGATGCGGGATTTTTGAATCCTGTATCGGCTTTGTTAATTTTGCGAATATTTTGAAAAATTTATTTTACTGGTTCATCAGTGCTTTGATATCTTCTTCCGGTGTGGTGATAGGTGCAATACCATAATTTTCTACCAGATAGTTCAGAATATTAGGAGACAGGAACGCCGGAAGAGAAGGACCAAGACGGATGTTTTTGATACCTAAGTGTAAAAGTGTCAGCAGGATACAGACTGCTTTCTGTTCATACCAAGAGAGAACGAAGGAAAGCGGAAGCTCATTTACAGAACATCCAAATGCATCCGCAAGTGCCACAGCAACCTGGATTGCACCATAAGCATCATTACACTGGCCCATATCCATCAGTCTTGGCAGACCACCGATTTCTCCCAGATCCAGATCGTTGAAACGGAATTTTCCACATGCCAGGGTGAGAACAATACTGTCAGAAGGTGTCTGCTTCACGAATTCCGTATAATAGTTTCGACCTGGTTTGGCACCATCACAGCCGGCAACCAGGAAGAAATGGCGGATAGCGCCTGATTTTACTGCTTCTACTACAGTATTCGCATGGGAAAGAATAGCTGCATGCCCGAAACCGGTTGTTACTTTCGTACCGCCGTTGATGCCTGTGCGTGTCTGATCTTCTTTGTAACCACCCAGTTCCAGTGCTTTTTCAATAACCGGTGTGAAATCTTTCTTCTCGTCGATATGAACAGCGCCTGGGAAAGCAACCACTTCTGTTGTAAATACTCTGTCAGCATAACTGCTTTTTGGCGGCATCAGACAGTTGGTGGTGTAAAGGATCGGAGCCGGAAGATGATCAAACTCTTTCTGCTGATTCTGCCATGCAGTTCCGAAATTTCCTTTTAAGTGAGAGAATTTCTTTAAGAGTGGATAGGCATGGGCAGGGAGCATTTCACCGTGGGTATAGATGTTGATTCCTTTTCCTTCTGTCTGTTCAAGTAAAAGCTGCAGATCCTTCAGATCATGACCGGTTACTACAATAAATGGTCCTTTTTCTACGGTAAGTGTAACTGCAGTCGGTTCCGGTGTTCCATAGGTTTTGGTATTTGCCTTGTCAAGAAGTGCCATACATTTCAGATTGATTTCCCCTACTTTCAGTACAGTAGGAAGCAGTGTATCCACACTTTCTTCATAACCAATCTTAAATAATGCTTCGCAGAAGAAACGGTTTACTTCGGCATCTTCATAATTCAGAACATTTGCATGATAAGCATAGGCTGCCATTCCGCGAATCCCGAAAAGAATAAGGGACTTCAGGGAGCGGATATCTTCATCTGCATTCCACAGCTGCTGCATGTCATATTCGTCTGATTTACCGCAAGGTGACTGACATTTACTGCAGCCAGGAACCAGTCTTTCTTTTTCTGCTCTGACTTTTTGTATCATATTTTCGATTGCTGCATCGTCAAAACTCACATTTGTAACGGTAGTAAACAGTCCTTCAATTATGATCTGACTGGTACTTTTGGAAATAGCTGCTGCGCTATCGACAGCCCTTGCCAGACCGATCAACGCACCTGTCAGCTCATCCTGTAATTTGGCAGTGCCTGCCTTTTTTCCGCAGACACCTGCATTTCCTGTGCAGCCGGTGCATCCCACTGTCTGTTCACACTGATAACAAAACATTTTTTTATCCATTGTCGTATCCTCCTTTATTCTATAATATTTCCATCAATACCTATGGTTATAACCTGCCAGGGAATGAATTTTCCACTATTCTGAAGTGCTTTTCTGGCTGCCATCTCAAGTCCGCCACAGCATGGAACTTCCATTCTTACAATCGTCACACTTTGAATATCGTTATTTTGGATTATTGCAGTCAGTTTCTCGCTATAATCCACCTGATCCAATTTAGGACAGCCGATTAATGTTACCTTATTTCGGATAAAATCCTGATGAAAGCCTGCGTAAGCGTAAGCAGTACAATCGGCTGCGATTAAAAGCTTTGCGCCGTTAAAATATGGGGCACTGACAGGTGCCAGCTTAATCTGTACCGGCCAGTTCTGAAGATTGGATACCTGACCTGTGGTTGAAGATGGTTTTTCTGATTTGGGTATTTCTGATCGCTGAATCTGCATGCTTTTAGACCCGGGACAGCCGGCATGAGCAGTTATTGCCTGATTTTTGGCAAATATTTTTTTCTGTGCTTCTTTCACAGCCGCTTCATCATATTCAGGTGCTTCCCGTTCCTCGAAGGAAATGGCACCTGTGGGACACTCCGGGAGGCAATCCCCCAGTCCGTCACAGAAATGTTCTCTCACCAATTCTGCTTTTCCATTAATGATATCAATGGCACCTTCGTGGCAGGCATCTGCACAGGCGCCGCAGCCATTGCATTTTTCTTTATCGATTCGAATAATCTTTCTTATCATTTTACCTCCGTCAATAGATTTAACTTTTGTTTCTGTCAGCATTATAGTATGATAAATACAACTTGTATGTTTGATTTCCAACAAGGAGGAATGATTTTGAAAAAATATTTACCCATTCTAAAAAACAGTCCATTCTTTACAGGCCTTACTGATAACGAGATATTATCTATACTGCATTGTGTAAAAGCAACAGCAGTTTCCCAAAAACGAGATTCTTATATTTTCAGAGCAGGAGATTCTACTGAGGTAATGGGACTTGTGGTGTCTGGCTGTGTTCTTGTTATTCAGGAAGACCTTTGGGGGCATCGGAATATTCTGTCGAAATGTCATACCGGTGATTTCTTTGGTGAGCCATATGCAGCAAGCCCGGGAGCTGTTCTGAATGTCAGTGTGGTGGCAGATACGGATTGTGAGATTATTCTGCTAAATGTCCAAAGGCTTCTGATTTCCTGCCCGACTGCATGCGAACACCATCAGAAGCTGATCCGCAACCTGGTCAGTGTCCTGGCAAATAAGATACTAATCCTGAACGACAAAATCACACATGTGGGAAAGCGAACGACAAGGGATAAACTATTGTCCTATCTGTCGGCAGAGTCTATCAGACATTCATCGTTATCCTTTGATATTCCTTTTGACCGGCAGCAGTTGGCAGATTATCTGTGCATTGACCGTGCGGCAATGTCTACGGAGATATCAAAGTTACAGAAAGAAGGTTATATAAAAACAAATAGAAATCATTTTGAATTGACTGTTTGTAATAATTCGGATTCTGAAATAAAAATGTGATATCTATCATGAAAAATTGTGTATTACAGTTATGTCAAGCGGATATTCGCAATTGAAGCAGGGGATTTACTTGATTCGGTTAAACTTTCGTGTGACAAACGTAGCTGTCTGTGATATTATGAAAGTGATATAAGCGAAAATGACTTTTGCAGAAACGAAAGTATCTTTAAATTTTATTTACAAATATACTTCCTCTAATGGCTTAAAGGGAAGTTTTATGGATACGGAACGGTATGAGTACAAATGAGCAGAAAACAGTAATGTCAATGCTGTATGGACTTCAGAAGTAGGAGAACAGTTCGAACGTATGTATCGGCTGTTCTTTTTTTGTTTTCAGGCATTAATGCGGTAGTATTTTCTATATAAGTGTTGGGAGATTATATGAAAAAGTTTAAGGCAAACGATAATAAGAGTGAAGAACATGAGATCAACTACAGACAATTCAACAAAAAGCTGGAACTGCTGAATCAGATCCTGTCTCTGATATCAGACATCAATCAGGCATCAGATGAGAAAGAAGTGAAGGACTGTATTCCTGCATTGCTTCAATACACCGGCGAATATACAGATGCAGACAGAGTATATATTTTTGAACTGATGTCTGAAAAACAGGATTATTACAGCAATACCTTCGAATGGTGCAGAGAGGGGATCGTCCCCCAGATTGACAATCTGATTCGTATTTCTGCCGATAGTATGCCGGTGTGGCATGAGAAATTTCTTCGTGGAGAAACTATAATTATTCATGATCTGGAGAAAATATGTGAAACTATGCCTTTGGAATATGACATTCTGAAGGTTCAGGACATTCATTCTCTGCTGGTTTTACCTTTGTTTGCAAATACGCAGTTGAGCGGTTTTATCGGTCTGGATAATCCGGATTTGGTTAATCCCGGTGTTTCCATATCGCTTCTTTCCAATGCAGGCGGACATCTTGCCAGTACATTGAACAATCTGCGCATGTTCAGGATGCTTGAGGAAAAACAGAAAACACTGGAGAGCAATCTGGAGGAACTTCAGAAGGAGAAGCATATCCTGGAAGCTCTCTGCGTAGATTATACCTCATTTTATTTATGTGATCTGGCAAATGATACTCTGGAAACAATCAAACAGAGCATACTTTCCAATGGTACAGAGATTGATGAGATGACGGAGATGAAATCCAGTTATACCTCCAGAATCAGATATTATTATGATCATTACGTAATCCGGGAATCAGCACCGGATTTCCTCCAGAAGATGGAACGTCACGCTCTCATAGAGTATCTGCAGAACCACAAACGTTTTGCATATCGTTATCAGTCAGTGAAAAACCATGCCGGACATGAGTATTTTGAATTACAGGTGATCCGTCTGGAGACAGGAAACAGGGATGATTATAAGATCATTATGGGATTTCGCTATATTGATGATATTGTGCAGGAGGATATGAAAAAGAAGCAGCAGATGGAAGAGACTATGGCTGACCTGAAACTGAATAATGAGATTATCTCTGCAATCAGCAAAATGTACCGGATCATTTACCGGATGGATCTGATCCATGATACCTATGAGGAGATTTCCAGCCAGGAATCCATGCACCGTCTGACCGGCAGAAGTGGAAAGACTTCTGTTAAGTTTACAAAAGCCAGAGAAAAATTCATAGTCCCCGAATTTCAGGAAAGAATGAGAGAATTTCTGGATGTTTCCACTCTGGCAGAGCGTCTGAAGAACAGAGAGGAGGTTTCCACAGAATACAGAGCCATAACCGGAGTCTGGTATCAGGCAAGATTTATTGTAAAGCTTCGAAATGAAGTAGGGGAAGTGACTAATGTTCTCTATGTGACGAGAGATATTAATGACCAGAAAATATCTGAGCTGGAGAGCCGGGAAGAACTGAGAAGAACCGCTCAGGAGGCAGAGAAAGCCAATCTGGCAAAGACAGATTTCCTGAGGAGAATGAGCCATGATGTCCGTACACCGATCAACGGGATCCAGGGCTGTGTGGATATTGCGGACCGTTATCCGGATGATCTGGAGCTTCAGCAGGAAGCACGTACCAGAATCAGGACTGCTTCCAGTTATCTTTTAAATCTTGTCAATGATGTGCTGGATATGAATAAGTTGGAATCCGGCAATATACAGCTTGAGAGAAAGCACTTTAATCTGCTGGAACTTTTGCATAATACGAATGAAATCACCAGGATGCAGGCAAATGAAGCTGGTGTCAATTATTATGTAGAAGATGGAGAAATCATCCATACACAGCTGATAGGAAGTCCGGTACATTTCCAGCAGACATTGATGAATATCGGCAGCAATGCAGTAAAATATAATCATGATGGCGGTTCTGTGACAGTTACCTGTCGTGAGATTTCCTATACGGATACCATTGCGGAATATGAACTGACCTGTACAGATACCGGGATCGGCATGAGTGAGGAATTTCAGAAAAGGGCATTTGAGCCTTTTGCCCAGGAAGGGCAGTCAGCCAGAACAAAATATGCAGGTACCGGTCTGGGACTTGCCATTGCCAGAAAACTGACAGAACTGCAGGGAGGAACTCTTTTCTTTGATAGCATACAGGGAAAAGGAACCAAATTTATTCTCCATATTTCTTTTGAAATCTCTGCAGAGGAACAGGAAAAGAAATCTCATATGTATCAGAACTGTTCAGTAGAGGGGATTCAGGTTCTGCTGGTGGAAGATAATGAGCTGAATATGGAAATTGCTGAGTTTCTGCTGAAAGAAGAAAAAATGATAGTGACAAAGGCATGGAATGGACGGGAAGCCGTAGAAATCTTTGAGAATTCAGAGCCCGGATACTTTGATGTGATTCTGATGGATCTGATGATGCCACAAATGGGAGGTCTGGAAGCTACCCGCAGAATCAGAAAAATGGATCGAGAGGATGCGAAATCTATCCCCATTTTTGCTATGACAGCCAATGCCTTTCTGGATGATATTGCACAGAGTAAAGCAGCAGGAATGAACGAACATTTTTCAAAACCCCTTCAAATGGAGAAAGTGATAGATACCATTCGATTTTATTGCACAGCCCGATGAAAAACAGTTGGAAGAAAACATAACGAGGAAAATTCAATGAAAATAAATAGTACAGCTGCTAAACATATTAAAAAATACTGCTATATTATAGGACTTCTCTCTTTCCTGATCGCATTTTTTGCGTGTAGTCAGATGCTCCGATATCAGGAAAAGGAAAAAAAAGCATCGGGAACTTATATGGCACAAAGCACGATAAGGAGAGTCAAGGCAAAGCTGGAAAATTATATAATGATTTCTGATTTTCTGGGAAATTATATCATTGATGGATCGGATATGGATGAAAACACTTTTTCAGAACTGGCAGAAAAGATTCCTAATGAGGAAGGTGTGGTAAAGGCGTTTGAGCTGGCACCAGAAGGGATCATAACCGAAATCTATCCTATGCAGGGAAATTCAGAGGCTCTTGGACTGGATGTTCTGAGGGAACACGAACGGAAAAAAGATGCAGTTCTGGCTAAGGAAACCGGGGAATATACACTTGGCGGTCCCTATCAGTTAAAGCAGGGAGGAACCGGAGCATTACTTTTTAAACCGGTTTATCGAACCGATGATTTCGGAGAGAGTAGTTTCTGGGGATTTGTACTCCAGGTAATTGACTGGGATCGTTTCATGAGTGATATAAATCTGAAATCTTTAAGTGAGGCAGATTTCAGTTATAAGATCTGGTCTTATGACAGAAGCAGTGGAGATAAGGTTATTCTTGCCCAGAGTCAGGATGATATGCCGGAAAACAGCCTGACGATAGAATGTGAAATCCCGAATAACACATGGTATTTTGATATTGTGCCTTCCAATGGGTGGACTCCGGTTTCTCAATGGATTCTTTCCATAATTGCTTCGTATATATTCTCGTTGCTGATCGCTATGGTTTTTTATCAGATATCCAGCAAAAAACACAGAGAAAAACAATATGCTGCTGAGCTTGAGAAAGCGGCAGAACTGGCGAAAAGTGCCAATGAAGCAAAAACACGATTTCTGTTTAATATGAGCCATGATATCCGGACGCCAATGAATGCGATCATAGGTTTTTCCGGATTACTGGAAAAGAACCTTCAAAACGAGGAAAAGGCAAAAGAATATCTGGGAAAGATCTGTTCTTCCGGAAATCTGCTGATGACGATTATTAACCAGATCCTGGAGATAGCCCGTATTGAAAGCGGCACTACAGCTCTGCAGCTGAAAGCAGAGGATATAAACACATTATTTCATACGGTAAACACAGTATTTGAGGAAGATGTAAGGAAGAAGAACCTGCAGTATTCGGTAGATTTGGATGTATATCATACCTTTATCCTTTGTGACAGGGTGAAACTTCAGGAGATAATGCTGAACATCATCAGCAATGCGATAAAGTATACGTCAGATGGGCATGGGGTTCATGTAAAGATATATGAGAAGGATTCAGAGAATCCCCGGAAAGCCCGGCTCATTTTTACCTGTGAAGATACAGGCATTGGCATGAGCGAGGAATATCTTCCACATATCTTTGAAGAATTTTCCAGAGAGCATACAACCACAGAGAACAAGGTCGCTGGTACAGGACTGGGTCTTCCTATTGTAAAATCCATGATCGAGTTGATGGGAGGAAGTATCCGGGTAGAAAGTACGCAGGGCGCCGGGACAAAATTCACTGTAGATATTTCTTTTGATACAGCATCAGAAGAGGATGTATACAGGAATCAGATATCTGAACAGCCGGATGCATTAAAGAGGATGGAAGGAAAACGTATTCTTCTTGCAGAAGATAATGATCTGAATGCAGAAATTGCGATAGAACTGCTTGCGGAACAAAAGATTATTGCAGACCGCGCAATGGATGGAGCTGACTGTCTGGATAAGCTGGAGAAAGCAGCTTCCGGATATTATGATATGATTCTTATGGATATTCAGATGCCGGTGATGGATGGATATGATGCTACAGCCAGGATACGCAGAATGAAAGATGAGGAGAAAGCTTCCATACCCATTATAGCAATGACAGCAAACGCCTTTGCAGAGGACAGACAAAAGGCGATATCGACCGGAATGAATGATCATGTAGCAAAACCAATTGATATGAAGGTGCTTTTACCGGTGATGGCAAAATATATCAGATAGAATAAATCCGCCGATATGATTACACAAGTTGATCGTATCAGCGGATTTTTTGTCAAAATCTGTGGACTTATATAGTATTAAAAACTATATAAACTGGTTTCTCTTGACAAGAATGAATATTGTGATATACTTTGAATATCAAAATATTTAAAATACAAACAAAATAACAGGAGAAGAATTATAATGAAGAATTTCAAAATAGGAGATAAAATCACAAGAGTTCCATTAATCCAGGGGGGAATGGGAGTTGGGATCAGTCTTGGCAGACTTGCAGGTTCTGTTGCGAAAGCAGGAGGAGTTGGTATTATTTCCACTGCACAGATTGGTTACAGGGAAGAAGACTTCGACAGAAATCCGGTAGCAGCCAACGAACGCGCCATTGCCGGTGAAATGAAAAAAGCCCGTATGATTTCCGAAGACGGAATCATAGGATACAATATTATGGTTGCACTGAAAGAATATGCATCTCACGTAAAGGCTGCAATAAAAGCCGGCGCAGACATTATTATTTCCGGTGCCGGACTTCCCACAGAGCTTCCGGAACTGGTAAAAGGAAGTCTGACAAAGATCGCTCCCATCGTATCTACAGACAAATCCGCAAAAGTAATCCTGAAATACTGGGACAGAAAATACAAAAGAACTGCAGATCTGGTAGTGATCGAAGGTCCTCAGGCAGGCGGACATCTTGGTTTTCATAAAGAAGAGCTGGAGAAATATACTGAAGAATCCTACAGTGAAGAAATAAAGAAAATCATCGCAACAGTAAAAAGCTACGCAGAGAAATATGAGACAGAAATCCCAGTGATCGTAGCCGGTGGTATCTATAACAGAGAGGATGTCCAAAAAGTGGATAATCTGGGTGCTGACGGCATTCAGGTAGCTACCCGTTTTATTACAACGGAAGAATGTGACGCAGACATCCGCTACAAAGAAGCTCATTTAAAAGCAAAAGAATCCGACATTGCCATTGTAAAAAGCCCGGTAGGAATGCCAGGTCGTGCCATTATGAACAAATTCATGACCCGTGTCATGAACGGCGAACAGATTCCACACAGTCCCTGTCATGGATGTCTTGTAAAATGCAGCCCCAAAGAAATACCTTACTGTATTACTGACGGACTGATCAATGCAGTAAAAGGGAATGTAGATGAGGGACTTCTCTTCTGTGGTGCAAAAGCATGGAAAGCAGAGCGTTTGCAGACAGTACAGGAAGTGATTAATGACTTGTTTTAATCAATCAAGTAGCGAAGCGGATTGTGAATATCCGTTTGACTATAGAAATGCATAATTTAAGGGGTGAACGTTTTGTAATGTTCACCCCTTATTATGGATTTGTACAGTATTTAATTTTGAATTTCTGCCAGTGCCTTTTTAAACTGAAATGTAAATAAAACAGAGGTAAAGATCACAGCAGTAATATCTGCAATGGGTTCTGCCATATATACGCCTGTTGTTGAATCAGATATCATATGGGGCATAATATAGATCAGCGGGATCAGCAGTACAAACTTACGGACAACAGCAACAATAATAGAGTTTACTGCCTTTCCAAGGGAGGTAAAGGTCATCTGACATGCAATCTGGATACCGAAGAGGAACAGACCACCCAGATAGATTTTCAGCATTGGTGCAGTAAATTCGATAAGACTTGTATCTGCCGTAAAAATGCTTACAAATACTCTGGGAACAAGCTGTACAGCAGCCCAGAGGAGTACAGAATATGACAGACAGGTGATCAGAAGCAAACGAAAAGTTTTCTTTACTCTGTCTGCATTTTTGGCACCGTAATTATAACTGGAAATTGGCTGTGCTCCCTGCGCAATTCCCTGAAGAGGAAGCATGGCAAACTGCATAACACTGGTCAGGATGGTCATGGCTCCCACCGCAATATCACCGCCGTACCGAAGCAGGGATGAATTGAAGCAGACAGTTACAATACTTTCGCTTGACTGCATGATAAAAGCAGCAAGTCCCAGTGCGATACAGGGAAGAACAACTTTTGCCTCCAGGTGGAGATGCTTTTTCCTGAGGTGAAGCTGTGTCTTTTTGCCGCAGAGGAATAAAACTACCCAGAGTGTGGAAATCGCCTGTGAGATAACAGTTGCCAATGCAGCACCGCGTACCCCCATATGAAAAACAAAGATAAATACAGGGTCTAAAACAATATTGCAGACAGCACCGATCAGGACGGAAACCATGGAAAATGTGGTAAATCCCTGTGCAGTGATGAATGCATTCATACCAAGGGTTAATTGTACGAACAAGGTACCGAAAGCGTAAATATGTATATAATCTGTTGCATAACTGATGGTGTTTTCACTGGCGCCAAAAGCCAGTAATAAATCTCTGCCCCAGATCAGTAAAATGGCAGTGAGGATAACAGAGATAATAATCTGAAGAATAAAACAGTTGCCTAATATATTCTCAGCAGATTTATTATCCTGTTTTCCCATGTAAATAGAAGCCCTTGGTGCACCGCCGGAACTGACCAGTGCCGCAAATGCGGAGACGATCATGATGATGGGCATACAGACTCCCACACCGGTAAGTGCCAGGCTGCCTTCCCCCGGGATGTGGCCGATGTAAATACGGTCTACAATGTTATAAAGCATGTTGATGAGCTGGGCGATCACTGTTGGAATGGATAGCTTTAAAAGAAGCTTTCCAACAGGTTCTGTGCCCAGAAAATTTTTGTTATCCTGCATGGATGATAACCTCTTTCTTAAAAATATTTTTGAATGAATAATATTTAATGATACGATATAAAGAAAGGAAAGTCAACTCAGGATAGAGAATTTTGGCAACGTTACTGAGAACGGAGTGAACAGTAACAGTTCCGGGACATCTGGCAGATACAGATATCCGGAACTTTTTGGATTAAGATGCGTTATTTTAGAGGATTACTATAAATCAGGCAGCGAAGCGTATAGTTTTATCTGCCTGATATGTCAGAAAATGTCCGGATGAGATCAGATTGTAATTACATACGCCCTGTTTCCTCTATAATAGGGACGTCCGTCTACACCGCTGAGGTCATAACTCATACGGTAATATCTTTCGATATGTCCTGTGCCTTTTGCCCAGTTCGGATCGCAGACTTCTCCTTTGATCTCAGCCCATCCATGACCGCCTGATGAGATAACCTTGGCTTCAAATCCGACTGCGTTAGCCAGGTAAGCAAATGCAGATGCAAAAGCAAAACAGTCGCCATGTCCCCGGTAGAACATATCCTCCGCATAGCTGACATCCCAGTTTGAGTAATAGTAACGGAAATCGTAGTCATTGCCGGTGCCACCGTATCCGTAGCTGACTGCTTTCAGATAACATCTCCATAATTTCTCAGGTTTGGACATATTTCTTTTGGTCACGTGACGCATGACCTGGTTGGCTGTGACCATAAGGTTCAGTTTTCTTTTTTCTTCACTGTTATAGCGCGCTTCTCCACTTTTGGTAAGATAAATACCATTTACACGCTGGGAAGTTACCATGGAGGCATAACAGCCGTTGCGGATCTGGAAGAAATAATAATCTCCTTTGATCTTCTGCCAGCCGTTCTGCTGGATTCCCTTTTCATTAAAATAATATTTCTTTCCGCGGATCGTGACAAGTCCCTTTACAGTATGTCCGTTTTCATCATAGTAATAAATGTTTCCGCTGGGTTTGTGGTCAAATTTGTTACGTTTTTTTGATGCTGCGGATACTGAAGCTGAAAATAAAAAAGAGCAACAGATAGCAATAAGAATTGCTGAGATAGAAAATACTTTTAATTTTTTCATAGAGCACCTCCGTTCTTTATGAGCAGATACTTATTTCTGATAAATAATGTACAATGAAGAAATTATCTACTCTAATCATAAGATATATTTTATTATATAAGACAATTTAACTGTGCGCAATATTAAATTAAGGAGAAAAAGCTGAAGAGCGGATTGTTGCGCGGATGCGTTTTGTGGTGTATAATTAAACGCAATAGGCTTGTGAACAGTAGCTCTGTAATTTAACAAGATATAGCAAGAACTCTCCCACCTCTATAGGTGGTGAGATGAATTGCAAATAAGAAAATGAACGGCAGTGGCGGGCGGAGAGAAATCGGTATCCCCCACTGACATGAGGCAAACCACAGTCAGTATGTTGCTGACACGTCAGACTCTGTGAAATTACCGACTGTGAGTTGAAACAAGCAAGGATATAAGGTGAACAATTTTGAAAAAGACGATAGAAGAACTATTAAGTGGAAATTTCAGACATGAACATCCGCAGCTCCTTTTTTCGCAGGATAAAATAGAAGTGACTCTGAAAGCAGGTGATGTGTACAAAGGGGAACTGTATTTCGGAACAGAGGATAATCAGAAAATACGTGGATATATTACATCTTCCAACAGGCGCGTGGTACCGGGAACCGAGAAATTTTCGGGAACTACGGTGAGACTGCAGTATGGAATTGACGGTGCGGGGATGCACCCGGGTGAGAGACATGAGGGATGGCTTTGTTTTACCACAGACATTGGAGAATATAAGCTGCCATTTCTTATTCAGACAGAGAAAGCAGAACTGAAAAGTGCAGCCGGAGATGTGCCGGATATGGATACCTTTGTGAATATTGCAAAGGATGATTTTAAAGAAGCATATCGTGTCTTTACAGACCGCAGATTTGAACTTCTGTTAAGAAATGCCGGACAGAAAGAGAAAGCTCTTTATAAGGGACTCTCAAAACAGCCTGTGACATTTCAGCATGTAGAAGAGTTTCTGATCGGAACGGGAAAAAAGGATCCTGTAAAAATTGAACTGAAGGCAGATCAGAACAGCTTTTATGATATCAGTGAATCTGTCCGCGAAACTTTTGCAGTCCAGAGGAGCGGATGGGGACATCTCAGGCTGGAGGTAGAGGCAAAAGGCGATTTTCTGGAAGTTTCCAGGCATGTGGTCACAGATGAGGATTTTATAGGAAGCTATTATCAGGTGGAATATGTAATCCGTAAAGAAAAGCTGAAAAAAGGACGTCAGTTTGGTGAGATCACTGTGAAGAGTCCTTATCAGCAGCTGACTTATCAGATCACTGCATCCATGGAATCGAAAGTGCAGCTCAAAACAGAGATTCATGTGAAACGGCATAAGCTGGAACTGTTACGTGACCTTGCAGAATACTCCTGCAAAAGAATGGACAGTAAGACATGGATTGGCAGCAGCAGATTTGTCCTTAATCAGTTAAGGGAAGAAGGCTGTGATTATCCGGAATATCAGATGTATGAAGCATACATTCTTCATATGGAAGAAAAGGATGAGCAGGCAAGAGAAATTCTGAAGAAATTTAAACATCAGAACTTTGTCAGAGAGAATCTGGAACTGGCAGGTGCTTACCTTTATCTCTGCGTTCTTACAGGATTGCACAAAGACAGAGAACAGGCGATAAGACGTCTGTACAATTTCTTTCTGCAGAAGGAAGACAGTTTCCTGTTGTTCAAACTCTGGCTGGAGATGAATCCGGAGGATAAGGGTTCCCCTTCAAGGCTGGTATTTATGATGGAGGAACTTTTTGAGAAAGGCTGCAGGAGTCCGTTTCTGTATCTGGAAGCATGGAATTATATAAGCAGTGATACAACACTTCTTCACAGAATGAGCAGTTTCTGGACACAGGTATTTTTATTTGCGGGAGAGAAAGGTCTTCTGACAGAAGAGCTGGTGATGAGATTTGCCTATCTTACAGGGTATGAGAGAGAATTTTGTACCAGTATGTACAGAGCACTGGCAATGGGATACGATGCTTTTGAATCCGATGATACGCTGGAAGCAATCTGCAGATATATCATGCTTGGAAATCCGAGAAAACCGGAATATTTCAGATGGTTTTCCCTGGCAGTGGAGAAAGGAATCCGTCTGACAAGGATATATGAATATTATGTGGAAACAATGGATACATCTTATCAGAGAGAACTTCCAAAGCCCCTTCTGATGTATTTTACCTATAATAATACTTCTCTTGCAGATGATAAAAAGGCATTTATTTATGCAAGTATTGTGGGAAACAGAGGCCGTCAGCCACAGACATATGCGGATTACAGGGATCATATGAAGATTTTTGCCATGCGCAAGGCGAAAGAAGGACGGATGAATGAGAATTATGCGGTCCTATATCAGGAATTTTTAAGCAATCCCAAAACAGAAGGACAGGCAAAACTGCTCGCGCAGAAGTTGTTTACACACAGACTGTACTGTGATGATAAGAAGATACGCTATGTGATCGTGCGCCATGAACAGCTCAGGGAAGAAGAAATTTACCCATGTATCCAGGGCGTAGCTTATCCAAGAATTTATACAGATGATGCGGTGATCCTGTTTCAGGATGGGAAGCAGAGAAGATATGTATCAACAGTAGATTATAATATCAAGAAATTATTCGATGAGCGTGAACTGACAGATAAGGTTCTTGGTTTTCATATTGAAGAGCCGGGACTGGTACTTCACTGTAGTGAGCATACAGAACTGAAACCGGAGAATCTTCAGGCATTCCAGAGGATCCCGGAGTCAGAGGAATTTTCAGATGAATATCAGAAATGTATCAGAGAGAAGCTGCTTTCTTATTATTCCGAACACACCAGAGCAGAAGAAGCAGATAATTATCTGAGACAGATGGATTATAAGAAATATGCGGCTGTAGACAGAACAGCTCTTCTGGAAGTACTGATCTCCAGAGGAATGTATCAGCAGGCAATGTCCATTGTTTCCCAATTCGGATATGAAGGAATCCGCATAGAGAGCCAGCTGAAGCTGACCAGCAGAATGCTGACAAGATGTGAGATGGAGGAGGATGACGAATTGCTTGCCCTTGCATCGGATGTATACAGACGCGGAAAATATGATGAAGTGATCCTGAAGTATCTTATGGAATACAGATTTGGTCCTGTAGATGAACTGATATCTGTATGGAAAAGTGCGCAGGGCTTTGAGATGGATACTTATGAACTGGAAGAGAAGCTTCTTGGCCTTCTGATGTTTACTTCTGATTACAGGAAAGAGGGAGAGAAAATCCTGGAGGATTATGTTCATCACAGCGGAAAGGAACGTATTACAGGAGCATATCTTACGCAGACTGCATATGGTGCATTTGTAAAAGAATATCCGATGAGTGTTTTTGTAAGAAGTCTGCTGGAGCGGGCTTATGATGAGAAATGGCCGGTTGATTTTGTATGCAGTCTTGCTCTTCTGGAAGCGTATTCCAAAGAAAAAAAACTGGAGAAAAAACAGCTTTGCAATGCAGAGGAGATTCTTCAGAAATGTGTGAAACAGGGAATGTACTTTGCGTTCTTCGGGAAACTTCCGGTATCTGTCTTAAGTCCTTATCAGTTGGATGATAAAACCTTTGTGGAATACCATGCAGATCCGTCTGCAAAGGTGACACTCTATTATGCACTGGATGCAGGCCTCGGAAATCAGGTGAAATATCAGACAGAGCCTTTGCGTGATTTATATGAAGGTATTTTTGCAAAATCATTTACATTGTTCTACGGGGAGACATTGCGGTATTATTTTGAATCAGTAACAGGAGAGCGGGTAAATCGGACACAGGAGAGGGTACTTACAATGAATAAGATTGAGGGTACACCTGTAAGCAAATATCATATGATCAATCAGATGCTCTCTGCACGCAGACTGGATAAAAAGAAAGAAGTGTTTTCACAGGTGAAGAAGTATCTTCGCCAGGAACAGTATGTGAAGAAGATGTTTGTGATCGAGAAAGAAGAGCAGGAACAGATTGTCCTGAAACCGGGAGGAACAAATGAACGAAATTCGTGATTTGATCGTGGGAATTGATTTTGGCAAAGAGTATTCTCAGATATGCTATTATGACAGAAAAGGAGACGAGGCACGTTCTCTTTCTATGAAAGCGGGTGGAAATCAGTATGAGGCTCCCTGTATTCTGTGCTGGAGACCGGAGCAGAAAGACTATTGCGTAGGACTGGAAGCAGATTACTTTGTCCGGGAAAAGGGCGGAGTCATGATCGATGATGTCTATGGAATCTGTGAAAAAAGTGATTCTGTGCTGGTGGAAGGACAGGAACTTGCACCATGGGAGATCCTGGCTCAGTTTCTGCAGGGAATGCTTAAATTTCTGGGAGTGGCAGAACTGGTCAAAAATACTAAATGTGTGGCGGTGACACTGCCCGGGCTGACGGAAATTCAGGTTGAGAATTTCCAGAAAGCATTTGAAATAATTGGATTTCCACATGAGAAATATATGCTGCTGGATTATGGGGAAAGCTTCTATTATTATGTGCTCTCACAGAAAAGAGAAACCTGGAACCGCAGTGTGGGATGGTATGCCTTTACACCGGAGAACGTGTCTTTTCGCAAGATGACAATGAACGGTGCAACAAAGCCTGTCACTGTAAAACTGGAAGAAGCTGTGGAGACAGAACTTCCTGCTGAGGGACAGGAGAGAGATTCAGAATTCGGTAAGTTTGTCCAGAAAACACTTGGCAGAGATCTGTTTTCCAGCATTCAGATCACAGGAGATGGATTTTCCCAGGACTGGGCTGAACAGTCTGTAAGGTTACTCTGCTATCAGAAAAGAAAGGTTTTTTATGGAAATAATCTTTTTGCAAAGGGTGCCTGCGCTGCAGGAAAAGAGAAAACAGAGAACAAGGCATTAAAGGGATATCGCTTTTTAAGCGATTCTCTGGTTATGGCTGATGTGGGGATGGAAATGAGAGTGATGGGTTCTCCTACCTATTATCCGCTGATCGAGGCAGGAAATAACTGGTATGACAGTAAGGCATCCTGTGAATTTATTCTTGATGATACAGAGGAGCTTGTGTTTATTGTAAGCACGTACCACAGACCGGAGAAAAGAAGGGTAGGAATGATGCTGCCCGGTATTCCGCTACGTCCGGACAAGACTACCAGATTACGGCTGGAATTACAGTATGTCTCATCTGCAGAATGTAAAGTGACGGTTACAGATCTGGGATTCGGAGAAATGTTCCCTTCCAGTGGGAAAACCTGGACAGAGACAGTAGAATGGTAAAGGAGATGGAGCAATGAGCGGATATATTTTATGTCAGACAAAAAAAGCACAGCGTCCTTATTTTATAGAGAATATCAGTATGAATATTTATTCTATAGAAGAACTCTGTTATTATCTGTACCACAATCTTTACCTTGCTGATCATACTGTTTTTAATGAAGAATTATGCAACTGGCTCAGAGATGAGCTTGAACTTGTGCATCTGGCTGCAAAGCTGAAACAGAATCTGGAGAGAAATGTAAGTGTGGAAGAGATGATCTATCCTGTTTTCAAGGAGATCAATTACCTTACCTATGAGGAGATGAAAGGCTTTAACAGCAGGATTGTGACTTATGGAAAAGAAAAAGCGGCAGTCCGTCAGAAGAGAAAGGGAGATGCACTGACAGAAAACGGAATGTATGTGAACGCCATCCGGGTATACCAGAAACTCCTGGAAAGAGAGGATCTGTCTGAGCAGAGAAAAGGATTCGCAGCTTCAGTGCGCTATAATCTTGGCTGTGCATACAGTTATCTTTTTCAGATGGAAAAAGCACAGGAATGTTTTCTGGAAGCATACAGAGAAGCACATTCAAAAGATGCCTTAAAAGCTTATATCATAGCATACAGCAGTGTTCATGATAAGACAGATTATGATAAGGTTATGGAAGAGCTTGAAGTAGATGAAGAACTGAAGAAAGGTATAAAAGAAGAAATCAGGCAGTCTCTGAAAGCTTTTGAGTCTGTACCGGAAGAGATAACAGATGAAAAAAATCTGGATGCCCTTCTGGAGAGACTTATGAAAGATTATCACAGAAGTACAGGTTCATAACTTACGCTTGACAGAGGCGAAGGTGTGTGATAGGATTAACACATACTTTCACATGGTAGAGTGGCTGTGTGATAAATAACAAAACAGATAAAGAGGAGATATTTATCATGAAAAAGAGATCTTTAGCAGTACTCATGGCAGGAGTTATGGCAGCTTCTATGATGACAGGCGTTGTTTCTGTATATGCAGATGCTGACAGTAAAACATTAACTGTAGGATTCGATGCAGAGTATCCTCCTTTCGGATATAAAGACGATAACGGAGAGTATGTTGGTTTTGACCTTGATCTTGCACAGGAAGTATGCGACAATCTCGGATGGGAACTTGTAAAGAAACCGATCAACTGGGATTCCAAGGATATGGAACTGAATTCCGGTTCTATCGACTGTATCTGGAACGGATTTACAATTAACGGACGTGAGGATGACTATACATGGTCAAATCCATATCTGAACAATGAGCAGGTGATGGTTGTTGCAGCCGATTCAGGGATTGAGAAGCTGGATGATCTGGCAGGCAAGAATGTAGTAGTTCAGGCCGCTTCCGCAGCACTGGATGCATTAAACAGTGATGATAATAAGGATCTTACAGCAAGCTTTGCATCACTGACAGAGAATCCTGATTACAATACAGCATTCATGAATCTGGATTCAGGCGCTGCAGATGCCATCGCAGTAGATATCGGTGTTGCCAAATATCAGCTTTCTCAGAGAGAAGAAGGCAAATATGTGATCCTCGACGAGCCAATCCAGAGCGAACAGTATGGAATCGGCTTTAAGAAGGGTAACGATGAGCTGAAAGATACTGTATGGGAAGAAGTTCTGAAACTTTATGATGCAGGTGAAGTTGATAAACTTGCTGAGAAGTATGAAGTAGCAGATATGCTCTGCATTGGAGATGATGAGAAATCTGATGATAAAAAAGATGATGCAGCAGAGGATGATGCTTCCGATGCAGACACAGCAAAAGAAGATACAGCTGATACAGCGAAAGATGCTGAATAGTCAGCCGGAACAAAAACAGTTATGATACAAGAGGACAGATCTGTGCAGGCTGTCCGCATTATAAAGGAATGGAGGGTACATTTTGTGCACCCTCTTTTCTTACTGTACAGGAGAAATTTTTCAGGAGGAAAGCTTATGTCTTTAAGTGTAATGCTGCAGCAGCTTGCCAGTGGTATGGTGGTTTCTGTAGAGATTTTTGTAGTGACATTACTTTTTTCACTTCCGCTGGGACTTCTGATCTGCTTTGGCAGAATGTCCAAGAATCCGGCGATACGTGGAATTGTGTCTGCCTACATATCAGTTATGCGTGGAACCCCGTTAATGCTGCAATTGATGGTTGTGTATTTCGGACCATACTTTATTTTTGGAATCCGTATTTCCATGGGATACAGCCTGATCGCTGTGTTTATTGCATTCAGTATTAACTATGCTGCATATTTTGCAGAGATTTACAGAGGAGGAATCGAATCTATTTCAGCGGGACAGTATGAGGCTGCAAAGATCCTGGGATACAGCAAAGCCCAGACATTTTTCAGAATCATCCTGCCGCAGGTGATCAAGAGAATCCTTCCATCTGTGACAAATGAGGTTATCACACTGGTAAAGGATACGTCACTGGCATTTGTTGTTGCTGTTTCGGAGATGTTTACAATTGCAAAACAGATTGCAAGTGCACAGACGACTATGATGCCTTTTGTGATCGCTGCTGTTTTCTATTTTGTGTTCAATCTTCTTGTTGCGATTGTAATGGATAAGATTGAGAAAAAACTGAATTATTATCGCTGACAGGCGGCTGGGGTTATAAAATATTTTTTGACTCTGACATCATTTAATTTAAGAGGAATATTTGCTATGGTATTATTTGAAATGAAAAACATAAAGAAGAGCTTCGGCAGCCTTGAAGTATTAAAAGACATTTCACTTCAGGTAGAGGAGGGTGAGGTTCTTAGTATTATCGGACCTTCCGGTTCCGGTAAATCCACACTTCTCCGCTGTGCCACCGGTCTTGAGACACCGGACAGCGGTGAGATCATCAAGCAGGGGGATGTGGGACTGGTATTTCAGAACTTTAATCTTTTCCCCCATTTTTCCGTACTGAAAAATATCACAGATGCTCCGATCAGAGTGCAGAAGAGAAAGAAAGAAGAGGTTTATGCACAGGCAAGAACTCTGTTAAAGCAGATGGGACTTGCAGACAGAGAGAATGCATATCCGTTTCAGCTTTCCGGCGGCCAACAGCAGCGTGTCTCTATTGCCAGAGCATTATGTATGAATCCGAAGATCCTGTTTTTTGATGAGCCTACTTCCGCCCTTGATCCGGAGCTTACGAGCGAAATTCTTAAGGTAATCAAAGATCTGGCAGCAGAACACATCACTATGGTGATCGTTACTCATGAGATGACATTTGCAAGAGATATCTCTGATCATATTATTTTTATGGATAAGGGACTGATCGCAGTTGAGGGGAGTCCAAAAGAGGTATTTGAATCAGAACATGCGAGAATGAAAGAATTTCTTGGTAAATTCCATCAGGGATAAGGTTTTTGTGGTTGCTTTTAGAGGAATGATGTTATATAATTTCAACGTACGTGGTTGAGAAAAACGTACGTACAGAAGTGAAATAAAAGGATTAAAAATAATATCCTATAAAAAACAGGAGAGTGAAGATGAGTACAGACAGATATGTAAGTCCTTTATCAGAACGTTATGCCAGCAAAGAAATGCAGTATATTTTTTCCCCGGATATGAAATTCCGCACATGGAGAAGACTCTGGATCGCACTTGCTGAGACAGAGAAAGAGCTTGGCCTTAACATTACACAGGAGCAGATTGATGAACTGAAGGCACATGCAGAGGATATCAATTATGACGTTGCAAAGGAACGTGAACGTCAGGTGCGTCATGATGTTATGTCTCACGTATATGCGTATGGCGTACAGTGCCCGAAAGCAAAAGGAATCATCCATCTGGGAGCAACCTCCTGTTATGTAGGTGATAATACAGACATTATTGTAATGACAGAAGCATTAAAGCTTGTGAAGAAGAAACTGGTCAATGTTATTGCCGAGCTTTCTGCTTTCGCAGATAAATATAAAGATCAGCCTACTCTGGCATTTACACATTTTCAGCCTGCACAGCCTACTACAGTAGGTAAGCGTGCAACACTCTGGACACAGGAATTCCTGCTTGATCTGGAGGATCTGGAGTATGTTCTGGGAACAATGAAGCTTCTGGGATCCAAAGGTACAACCGGAACACAGGCAAGCTTTCTGGAACTGTTTGATGGAGATCAGGAGACTATCGACAAGATTGATCCGATGATTGCAGAGAAGATGGGATTTAAGGAATGCTATCCGGTATCCGGACAGACCTATTCCCGCAAGGTAGATACACGTGTTGCCAATATTCTTGCAGGAATTGCAGCAAGTGCACACAAGATGTCCAATGATATCCGCCTTCTTCAGCATCTGAAGGAAGTAGAAGAACCATTTGAGAAATCTCAGATCGGCTCCTCCGCAATGGCGTATAAGAGAAATCCTATGAGAAGTGAGCGTATTGCTTCCCTTTCCAGATATGTAATGGTAGATGCCCTTAACCCGGCGATCACATCTGCAACTCAGTGGTTTGAGAGAACTCTGGATGACTCTGCAAATAAGCGTCTGAGTATTCCGGAAGGTTTCCTTGCTATTGACGGAATCCTTGACCTCTGTCTTAATGTTGTAGATGGATTGGTTGTTTATCCGAAGGTTATCGAGAAACATATGATGGCAGAGCTTCCGTTTATGGCTACAGAGAATATCATGATGGATGCTGTAAAAGCAGGCGGTGACCGTCAGGAACTTCATGAGCGTATCCGTGAGCTTTCCATGGAAGCCGGAAAGACTGTCAAGGTAGAAGGCAAAGATAATAATCTGCTGGAACTGATCGCAGCAGATCCTGCATTCAACCTTTCTCTGGAAGATCTGCAGAGATCCATGGATCCGAAGAAATATATCGGACGTGCCAAAGAGCAGACAGAGAGATTTGTAAATACAGTAGTTCAGCCGATCCTCGATTCCCATAAGGAACTTCTGGGAGTGAAAGCTGAGATCAATGTCTAATCAGTAAATACTTAACATAACGGTTTGGAATATTACAGAATCTGATATAAAGATAATAAGCGTTGCTGTTTCCTGATGATGTCCGGCAGGTCATTCTGCAAGGCCGGGTAAACAGTAATCGGTAAATACAGGAGGAATTATATAATGGTAAAAGCAGTTGTTGGTGCTAACTGGGGAGATGAAGGTAAAGGTAAGATTACCGATATGCTCGCTGAGAAGGCTGATATTATCGTAAGATTTCAGGGTGGTGCAAATGCAGGTCATACAATCGTAAATAACTATGGTAAATTTGCCCTTCATACTCTGCCGTCAGGTGTGTTTTATGATCATACTACAAGTGTGATCGGCAACGGTGTTGCACTGAATATCCCGGTATTTTTCAAAGAGTATAATGAAGTGGTAAGCAGAGGTGTTCCGGCTCCGAAGATCCTTATCTCCGAGAGAGCACAGATGGTTATGCCATACCATATTCTTTTTGACCAGTATGAGGAAGAACGTCTGGGCGGCAAATCTTTCGGATCTACCAAGTCAGGTATTGCTCCGTTCTACTCAGACAAATATGCAAAGATTGGTTTCCAGGTAAGTGAACTTTTTGATGAAGAACATCTGAAAGAAAAACTTGCAAGTGTATGTGCGACAAAGAATGTTCTTCTTGAACATTTATATCACAAACCGCTTCTTAATGTGGATGAATTATTTGCTGAACTTATGGAATATAAGAAAATGGTTGAACCATATGTATGTGACGTATCCCTGTATCTGTGGAACGCATTAAAAGAAGGTAAAGAAGTTCTTCTTGAGGGACAGCTTGGTTCTCTGAAAGACCCGGATCATGGAATTTATCCGATGGTTACATCTTCCTCTACCCTGGCAGGATATGGTGCAGTAGGAGCAGGTCTTCCACCATATGAGATCAAACAGATTGTTACTGTATGCAAGGCATACTCCAGTGCAGTAGGAGCAGGTGCATTTGTTTCTGAAATCTTTGGCGATGAAGCAGATGAACTGAGAAGACGTGGCGGTGACGGCGGTGAATTTGGTGCTACTACAGGCCGTCCAAGACGTATGGGATGGTTTGACTGTGTTGCTTCCAAATACGGATGCCGTCTTCAGGGAACTACAGATGTTGCTTTCACAGTTCTTGATGTTCTTGGATATCTGGATGAAATTCCGGTCTGCACAGGATATGAGATTGATGGAAAAGTAACAACAGAATTTCCGACAACTACACTGCTTGAGAAAGCAAAACCGGTTCTGGAGACTCTGCCGGGATGGAAATGCGACATCCGCGGAATCAAAAAATATGAAGATCTGCCGGAGAACTGCAGAAAGTATGTTGAGTTCGTTGAGAAACATATCGGATTCCCGATCACTATGATCTCCAATGGCCCGGGACGTGACGATATCATCTACAGAAATAAATAATAAGGATAAATAAATTTACCTGTCTGATCGGCAGACGGTAAATAAGACTATACGCCGGGGAATTTCTCCGGCGTGTCTTTTATATAACTGGAGGCTTATGAAAAAAGATAATAATAAGATAAAAAAAATCGGGGCATGGATCGCAATCATAATCCTGCTTCTTGCATGTTGTATGCCGATGATTTTTGCATTCGGGAATGGAGAAGATTCGCAGGTCTATTTTAAAGCCTCGCTTGCAGTGGCGATCATGGTTCCCATCATGGCTTATGCAATATGGATGGTTTATAAATTACTGAACAGGAATAAAAAGGTGGTGGATTCGGATATGGAGAATATTATTTTTGACGTTGGACAGGTTCTTGTAAAATATGACTGGGAGACCTATCTGGACAGTTTTGGTTTTCCGAAGGAAGAGCGTGATAAAATTGCGGAAGTGGTATTTCAGAGCAATACCTGGAATGAGAGAGACAGAAGCAGCGAGACTGAGCAATATTATGTAGATCAGATGGTAAAAGCTGCACCGGAGTACGAAAAGGATATCCGGGAGGTAATGCGCCGTTCTGACGAGACAATTGAGAAAACAGATTATGCGGAAACCTGGGTGAGATATCTGAAAGATAAAGGATATCATGTTTATATTCTTTCTAATTATGCAACTGACACACTGGAGAGAACGGAGGATAAACTTACGTTTCTTAAATATGTAGACGGAGCAGTGTTCTCCTGTCAGGTGAAGCAGATCAAACCGGAACCGGAAATTTACAAAACCCTGCTCGGACGCTACCATCTTGACCCGGAGAAATCCGTATTTCTGGATGACAGAGCGGAGAACTGTGAGGCAGCCAGAAAACAGGGAATCCATGCAATTCAGTTTAAATCTTTTAAACAGGCAGCAGCAGAACTGGAGAAACTGGGCGTCAATTAAAATTGTTACTGTTCACTCCGTTCTCAGTAACATAGCCAAAATTCATTCTAGTACAGCGTTTCGTAAATAACTATACCAATCGCGTAGGATGCGGATTCGAGTGTGCTGGTATAAAAACGCAGGCGTAGCGGGCTACGCTGAGGCTTTTAGACCTGTGCAATCGGATTCGCAGACAAGTGAGTGGTATAGTTATTTCGAAAACGATGTACTAGATTGCCTGTGGCAATGGAATTTTGGCTTGTATGTCTCGGGATTTTGGCATATTCATGCCAAAACACCTCGCGGGATAGTGGTGTGTGAACAGTAACTTAAAATTCACTAAAAATACAAAGAATATCATTTGTATTTTTAACTGAAAGATGATATAATAATAAAGCTTGTGGAAGGAATATTTTCCATATGTTTCCGCACAGGCATAATACCTATGAAATATTGGAAAAGAGGATTAAAGGAAATGAGCGATAAAACAATCTTAGAGCAGTGGCGTGCCATCGCCTATGACCAGCAGGCAGACCGTAATAAACTTCAGAGATTTTGGGCAAATTATTTTAATATTGAAAAAGGAATTTATGAGCAGCTTCTTAGCAACCCGGATGAGGTAGTAACCGGTACAGTTAAGGAACTGGCTGAGAAATACGGACAGGAAGTTCTGACAATGGTTGGTTTTCTTGATGGAATCAATGACAGTCTGAAGATTCCGAACCCGATTGAGACAATGGATGAGAACACAAAGGTTTCTCTGTGCTTTGATAAAGAACTTCTTTATAAGAACATGGTAGATGCAAGAGCTGACTGGCTGTATGAACTGCCACAGTGGGATGCAATCTTCACACCGGAGAAGAGAAAAGAACTTTATCTTGAGCAGAAGAAATCCGGAACAGTTATCAAAGCAAAGAAAATCGGACGTAATGATCCTTGTCCTTGCGGAAGCGGCAAGAAATATAAATATTGCTGCGGTAAGAATGCGTAAGCATCCAAATCTGGAATATATTATCGTGCTTGGTGCCCATGTAGAAGGTACCCGGCTTACAAAAGCCCTTCTGGAACGTACCAGGAGGGCTTTACAGTATCTGGAAGAGAATCCTGAGACTAAGGCTGTTCTGTCCGGAGGAAAAGGGGACGGAGAATCTATCACAGAAGCTCAGGCAATGTGCAATTATCTTGTGGAACATGGAATTGACAGAGAACGACTGATTCTGGAAGAGAAATCTACCAGCACAACAGAGAATCTGAAGTTCAGTCTGGGAATGATCGGACTGAATCATTCGGTGGGCATTGTCACCAATAATTTTCATGTTTTCCGGGGAACGGCCATAGGAAAGAAATGTGGATGCAGAGAAATTTATCCCATTCCTTCCAGATACCGTTCATGGAGACTTCTGATATATATTCCAAGAGAAATCCTGGCAATCATCAAAGATAAGCTGATGGGAAATATGTGACTGTTATGCGAATCACTATTTGACAGAGAAATATTTTTCCTTAATAACAGAAACCGGCATTTCCTGTCCGGTCCAGATCTGGAAAGCTTTAGCCCCCTGATGAAGAAGCATATACATGCCATTAAAGGTCTGGCATCCGGCTGCTTTAGCCTCTCTGAGCAGTCGGGTTTCCTGTGGCTCATAGACAACATCTGCCACTACAAGCTCAGGATGGAACAGAGATGTATCTTTGATGATGGTATCGTCGATATCCGGAACCATGCCTACAGAGGTTGCATTGATCAGCAGATAACTCTGTGCAATGGAATCTCGCAATGCAGTATGATCATCATTGTCGAAGAGGCAGACCTGACAACCTGTTTTAGCAGAGAGATTCTCAGCGAATTTCTGTGTGCGATTCCAGTATCTGCTGGTGTGGCGGGCAAAAATATGTACAGAAGCTGCACCGTCCAGGGCGGACTGTGCACAGATGGCCATCGAAGCTCCTCCTACTCCCATGACAGTTATATTTTTACCGGTAATATCATGTCCCGCATCACGTACAGATTGCATAAAACCGTACCCGTCTGTATTGTATCCGATTAACTTTCCGTTATCGTTCAGTACAGTATTGACAGCACCGATCAGTTGGGCTTCAGGGGAAAGCTCATCCAATAATTCTACAATTTTATTCTTATTCGGCATGGTAAGGTTGAAACCGCGAATGCCGCAAGTCTTTAATCCTGCAACTGCTGCAGGAAGAGTTTCTTCATTTACATCAAAACATAAATATACATAGTCAAGCCCGAGAAGGCGAAATGATTCATTATGCATCAAAGGGGAAATGCTGTGTGCCACCGGGCTTCCTAAAAGCGCGGTAAGACCTGTGTGTCCGGTAATATTATTCATGTTAAAATCCTCCAGTCTGTTTTGTAGCAGAGACATAAAATGCTGTCTGAATTGTGACAGTATAGAAGATGCCCTTCTAAAACATAGAAATTATCTATCATTTTATTCTAACTTCAATTATATGTCAATACATGTTCATTTTGGTTTCTATGATAAAAACTGTCGATTTAGTGCGACAAATAATAAGACATAATTCCTCCGTTTTGACAAAATCCGCATACTTTATCACGTATAATGAATCTCACTTACCGAAGTGAAGGAGAAGTCAGAGGCAGTATCAGACGGAGGGAAGGAAATGCATTACGAAATATACATAGATGTAGTTTTTTTCACAAATCTCCTGATAGATTACATATTGATCAGATTTACAGGAATATTATTCCGATGTGGAAGAAGCAGAAAAAGAGCTCTTCTGGGAGCTGCTGCAGGTGCGGTGTTTTCCTGCTGGATCATTTATCTGCAATCTTTTCTGAAGTCTGGGATTTTTCTTCCGGCACTTGTCCTGCTGCATGGTGGCTGTGCTGCAGGAATGCTTGTGATCGGATGTAATCTGAAAAGGGGAAGTCTGCTGCTTAAAGCAATACTTACACTGTATTTTGCCGCATTTCTGTGTGGAGGGTTCTGGGAAGTGATCGTCAGTGATAAGTTGACAGTCAAAATGTTTCTGATCCTTGCAGCAGCAACGTGGTCCGGCATTACAGCGTTGTCATATCTGATGGATTCCATGAGAATACGGACAAAGAATATCTATCCGATAACCATATACTATAAAGGATGTGGATATCCTTTTCAAGGATTTTATGATTCCGGAAATCTGCTTATGGATTCTGTAAACGGAAAACCTGTATCTGTAGGGACAGAAAAAGTTTTATCTGAAATATGTTCAGAAGAAACCGTAAGCAGTTTAAAACACCTGAAAGAAAATCCCGGGGAGTCTGGGAAACCGGGAACTGCCGGGCTTCATCCACATTTTACCTTTTTTCACAGTATAGGAAAAGAACAGGGGATGATGCTGGCTGTTACTTTTGAGAGACTCTGCATTCAGACTCCCGCAGAGGTTGTCTGCATAGACAATCCGGTATTTGCATTTTCATTTGAAACATCCGCTTTTGGTAAGGAATACGAGGTACTTTTGAATTCCAGATTACTTTAACGGGAGGGGTTGTGACTATGAGCTGTTATCCATTACAGGTAGTGTCAAGAATGGTGATGAACCGTTCAGGAGAAGTTTTTTATATTGGTGGAAATGATGTGCTGCCGGCACCACTGGAGCCGAAGCGTGAGGCGTTTATACTGCAGAAGCTTGGAACAGGGCAGGAAGAAGAAGCGAAGTCTGTTCTGATCGAACATAATTTAAGGCTTGTGGTGTATATTGCAAAGAAGTTTGATAACACAGGAGTCGGGGTGGAGGATCTGATCTCAATCGGAACGATTGGGCTGATCAAGGCGATCAATACCTTTAATCCTGTAAAAAACATCAAGCTTGCCACTTATGCATCCAGATGTATAGAGAATGAGATCCTGATGTATCTTCGCCGAAACAGTAAGACAAAGATGGAAGTGTCCATAGACGAACCGCTGAACGTAGACTGGGATGGAAATGAACTCCTGCTTTCTGATATTCTGGGAACTGATGAGGATGTGATTTCAAGACGTCTGGAAGATGAAGTGGAGATTTCGTTGTTATCAAAGGCAATTAGAAAGCTTTCACCGCGTGAGCAGACGATCATCCGCCTTAGATTTGGTCTGGGAAAGGAGAATGCTGCAGAGAAAACACAGAAAGAGGTTGCAGACCTTCTGGGAATTTCTCAATCATATATTTCCAGGCTGGAAAAAAGAATCATGAAGAGACTGAAAAAGGAAATTGTGAAATATGAATAGACGTAATTGGGGAATGTAGTATAATGATATAAAGGATAGTAACTATTCAGCAATCCGCCTGTAACTGTGAAAGCACTGAACGGTTATAATATAAGCAAACTGTGGGAACTGTTTTGCAGTGAGCGATTCACAGATATCAAGTCGGGGAAAGAAAAAAGGACAGAAGAGAAAAGTGAAGGCAAATAAAATACAGACAGAAAAAAACAAAGATAAAACTCTGAGGCAGGATACAGAAAGCTGCATACTGGCAGATTGCAGTTTATGTCCGAGAAATTGCCATGTAGACAGAACAGCCGGAAAAACCGGATACTGTGGAATGGATCAGAAGGTTAAGATTGCAAGGGCAGCTTTGCATATGTGGGAAGAACCATGTATTTCGGGAACCAGAGGTTCCGGGGCAGTCTTTTTTACAGGATGCAATCTGAGATGCTGTTTCTGCCAGAACCGGGAAATTGCCATTGGTGACAGTGGCCTTGAGATCACTGAGGAAAGACTGGCAGAAATATTCCTGGAACTGCAGGAAAAGGATGCTGCAAATATCAATCTGGTAACCGGAACACATTATATTCCACAGATCATCGCAGCTTTGGACTGTGCAAAGAAGCATGGGCTTAATATTCCGGTTATCTATAACTGTGGTGGATATGAGAACACAGAGACATTGAAACTTCTGGACGGATATGTGGACATTTATCTTCCGGATTACAAATATGCGGAGAGCGAATTGGCGGTGAAATTTTCACATGCAAATGATTATCCTGAAAGGGCTATGGAAGCAGTTAATGAGATGGTACGCCAGACAGGAATGCCACAGTTTGATGCAGAGGGATATATGAAACGTGGGACTATTGTGAGACATCTTATATTGCCGGGGCATACAAGAAATTCAAAAAAGGTTCTGAAACTTTTACATAAGACTTTTGGAAAGCAGATTTATATCAGTATCATGAATCAGTATACGCCGGTTTTTGAGCAGAAAGAATATACAGAACTGAATCGTTGTGTAACCAGAAGAGAATATGAAAAAGTTCTGGACTATGCATTTGAGCTTGGGATTGAAAATGGATTTTTTCAAGATGGTGAAACTGCCAGAGAGAGTTTTATTCCTGCGTTTGATTATGAAGGTGTGAGAAAAATGCCATAAAATAAAAAATTCCCATAAATGGAAGGAGGCCGGTACTTTCGTACCGGCGCGTATGAAAAAGAAAAATATTTATAAGAAAGATTCATCATCTTTCTACAGTTCATTATATCCAATAAATATGAATAAAATATGAATACGGTGTAAAAAAATAAAATTTGTTTTACCAAAATATTTTTAAAATTTCTTCCATGTATCCCTTACAAACAATATCAGTAACGGGAAAATCTCAAGACGTCCTGCCAGCATATCAAAAGTAAGGATAAGCTTTGAAAACCAGGAGAACATGCCGAAATTTCCGGTAGGTCCTACCAGTTCCAGACCAGGTCCGATATTATTAAAGGTTGCCGCAACCGCCGTAAAATTCGTGATCAGATTGAAATCGTCAAAGGCAATCAGGAATATGGAGGATGCAAAAATCAGCATATATACAATGAAGAAAATATTTGTGGAACGAACAACTTCATGTGGGATGGCTTTGCCGTCCATTTTTATTTTCTTTACCGCATTTGGATGCAGAAAAATATGAAGCTCCTTGCGGACTGTTTTGCAGAGAATCAGGATCCTGGATACTTTAATGCCGCCGCCTGTACTTCCGGCACATGCACCGATAAACATCAGCAGTACCAGGATTGTCCGCGAAATTTCCGGCCAGGTATTAAAATCTGTTGTTGCATATCCGGTTGTTGTGATAATGGAACCAACCTGGAAAGCCGCCTGCTGAAAAGCTTTGGCTGCACTTCCGAAAATATGGTAAATATTGCAGGTGATGATAAGAATTGCAATACCGATGATTCCGAAATAATACCGCACTTCTTCCATTTTAAAAGCCTGAGCAAATTTTTTTGTGATAATGAAAAAGTAAGCGTTAAAGTTAACGCCAAATAAAATCATAAATACAGTAATGACTACCTGCAGATATGTACTGTAACTGGCCATGCTGTCATTTTTAATACCAAATCCTCCGGTACCTGCAGTACCGAAAGCTGTACATATGGAGTCAAACAGTGGCATACCACCGACCAGAAGAAGCAGGATCTGGATCACTGTCATTACGAAATAAATAGAATACAGAATTTTGGCAGTTGACTGTACTTTTGGCGCAAGCTTGCTTACAGATGGTCCGGGACTCTCCGCTTTCATAAGATTCATATGATAACCGCCGGTAAGTGGCAGAAGGGAGAGGATGAAAACCAGAACACCCATTCCGCCGATCCAGTGTGTGAAGCTTCTCCACATCAGCATACAATGAGGAAGTGCCTCCACATCGCTGAGAATACTGGCTCCTGTTGTAGTAAAACCCGAAACTGTTTCAAATAATGCATCTACAGGATTTGGAATGCTTCGGCTGATCACAAAGGGGATTGCTCCTATGATACTCAGAACGATCCAGCTTAATGCTACAGTCACGAAACCTTCTTTTGTGTAGAAAGCCTTTCTTGTCGGCTTTTTCCTGGTGAGAGGAAGCCCGATGACCAGGCATAAAGCAATCGTGATCAGAAAAGCTACACCGGAAGTTTCCTGATAGATGAGTGCCGTAATTGCGGGCAGAGCCATAAATACAGCTTCAATTTTCAGAATCATTCCGATGATATAGATAATAATGGAATAGTTCATGATTTGGCTCCTTTATTTTTCCAGAATATCTGTGATATCGCGAAGACCCTTCTGAGAAGTTACTATGATAACGGTATCTCCGACCTGAATGGTATCCTGGCCTCGGGGAATCCTGACCTGACCATTTCGGTTCAGGTAACCTACAAGGAGGTTTTTCTTCAGGTTCAGTTCAGATAATGGAATGCCTGTTACCGGTGAATTTTCGCGGATGGCAAATTCCAGAGCTTCTGCCTGATTATCCAGGATATGATAAAGGGTTTCAATATTGCTGCCGATGCTGTTCTGCATGGCACGTACATACTGCAGGATATAGTCGGCTGTGATATATTTCGGATAAATGACGCTTCCGATATCAAGGTTATCAATGACATCATCAAAGGCAAGGCGGTTTACCTTGGCAACCAGTTTGGCATTGGAAACTGTTTTGGCAAAGAGTGAAAGGAAAACATTTTCCTCATCCATGTTTGTGAGTGATACAAAAGCCTCTGTGCGTGAGAGTCCCTCTTCCATAAGGAGAGAACGATTGGTTCCGTCTCCGTTAATGATAGTTGCCTCCGGAAGCAGATCACTTAAGGTTTCACAGCGGGACTCATTCTGTTCGATGATCTTAACGGAGATGTTCATATCAAGCAGGGCTTTTGTAAGGTAATAGGAAATGGTTCCTCCACCGACAATAATGGCGTTTTTTACCTGATTGGTTTTCAGGCCGATCTTTTTGAAAAAGGCTGCTGCATTCACCGGGGAAGCAAGAATGGAAACCATATCTCCGTCGTGGATCACCTGATTACCGCCGGGAATAGATACATGATCCCGACTTTCTACTGCGCAGAACAAGACGTCGCATTTCAGGGCTTCCGTAATGCGTGAGATTGTCATGCCATCCAGATTAAATTCAGGAAGCACTTTGAATTTCAGCATTTCTACACGACCACGTGCGAAAGTATCGATCTTGATAGCTGAAGGGAAGCGTAAGAGACGGGAAATTTCCTGTGCAGCTGCAAGCTCCGGGTTAATGATCATAGTAACACCTAGACGCTTCTTGATAAAGCTGATCTCTTTGGCATAGATAGGATTGCGGACACGGGCAATCGTCTGGCAATGACCGGTTTTCTGTGCGATCAGGCAACAGAGGAGATTCATTTCATCAGAACCGGTTACGGCAATCAGGATATCTGCATTCTCAATACCTGCTTCCATCAGCGTGTTGATACTTGCACCGTTTCCTACGATGCCCATGGCATCAATGTCATCTTGAAGTGAAGTGATCACATTAGAAGAAACGTCTATAAGAGTAATGTCGGATCCTTCTTCCTGAAGCTGTTCTGCCAGGGTACGTCCAACTTTACCGCACCCAACAATGATTATCTGCATAATTCCTCCAATAAGGGGGCTGTCACATAATATCTATATGAGACAGCCCCTTTTATATCATATTTTTGTTTGTAATTGCTCAATATTTTTGGCAATTACTTTTGTGGCTATTAAGCTAAGAATACTATAGCACCACCAGATATATTTGTAAAGCAAATATGAAATTTCTGTGATTTTTAAGATGGAGCGTATTACTGTTCATTCCGTTCTCAGTAACACGCTTCGCGATGCTAATCGCATAAATTCGCGCAGTATGTCGCAGGTTTTGGCTGCGTACGTTATTTATTGCTGTTGCATGATGCAGTGCAGGGATTATCAAATCCCGGGGTAAAAGCATAGAAATTTTTGGCATCAAGTTCTTCCTGAATGGACTGAAGAGCTTCCCCAAATCTCTGGAAATGAACAACTTCTCTGGCACGCAGGAATTTGATGGGATCCGCAATCTCAGGTATATTTCGGACTACTCTGAGAATATTGTCATAAGTAGAACGGGCTTTTTGCTCTGCAGCAAGATCCTCGAACAGATCAGTGATCGGATCACCTTTACTCTGAAATTCACATGCATTAAATGGTACGCCACCTGCTGCCTGTGGCCAGACTCCCACTGTGTGATCGATATAATACGGTCCAAATCCGGATTTCTCAATTTCCTCCATGGAAAGGTCCCGGGTAAGCTGATGTACAATAGTGGATACCATTTCCAGATGACTGAGTTCTTCTGTTCCTATGTCGTTGAGCAAAGCAGAAGTCGTCCGGTTCGGCATGGTAAAACGCTGGGAAAGATAACGCAGGGAAGCGCCGATCTCCCCGTCCGGGCCACCGGAGTGCAGTACCCTATAATAGCCCCGCAAGCCCAGCGTTTATGCGGGTTTGCGGGATTTTTAGTTCGGGAAAATATTACAAATATGTTAAAAAGGATGAAATGACACTTTTTATGGATGGTTGAAATTCAGGAAATAATGATGTCAAAAGACATTTTTCCGGATTCCTTATCATATATGATCTGCTCCACAACACTTCTGATCAGATTTCCTTTTTCTTCGTAACCTACGTCTGGATTCTTCAGGACATCCGCAACAGAACGGATTTCTTTCAGGATTTCTTCTGTGTCAGGCTGATCTGCCTGTTCTTCCTGCAATAGCTGCGAAAGGGCAGCAGTCAATTCTAACCGATCTGATACCAGACGGTCCTTATTATTCTTATATTCTTCCAGAGTATCTACGCCTGCCTCATAAGCCTCTTTGATTCTGCTTTCTCTCATGGTGAGCTTACTGATCTCTCTTTGTAACTGTTCGATCTGCAGTGAATGATCAGTCTTTTTCTTTTTACATACATATGTAAATTCTGCTCCATCCAAGATCTGATCAAAATAACTTATCACAGCTTCTTCAGCCTTTTTGACTGATAAGGCAACAGAAGTCTTATGAAATCCCTTTGCGTACTTCCAGCACTGGAAATAAGGACATTTATTATTACCGGTGTAAGAAAGTGTAGCTCCGCAGACAGAACACTTTAAAAGACCAGATAGCCAGTGCTTGCAGGCAGATACGTTTCGCGCCTTGACCGGACGTTTCCGGGAAGTGATCAGCTTCTGACGTTTTTCATACCGCTCCCTGGAAAGGCGTACCTCATGGCTTCCTTCAAATTCCACTCCATTCCAGACAACAGTTCCGCAATAGAAGGGATTTCCAAGAATCCGGTCAACGCTACGCCGCTCGAAGAGTTTTCCACGTTTCGTCCGGTACCCGAGATCATTGCAACGCCTGGCAATAGCTGTCTCATCTAAGTTCTGATTATCATACAGGTCCATAATATAAGAGACAATGGCATATTCAGCCTCATTAATGATATAAGGCTTTCCATGTCCAACTGCAGTATAGCCAAGACAGGGAGACGTCTGATAGCCTTTTTGCAGGGCTTTTTCTTTCATGCCACGCAAGACCTCACCCGACAATCGAATGGAATAGTATTCATCCATCCATTCGATGATGCGCTCGATCAGGCTGCCAAAAGGTCCCTCAATCAGTGGCTCAGATACACTGATCACGTCTACATTATCCTTCTTGAGCATACTCTTGTATACGATAGACTCTTCCTGGTTACGGGCGAAACGACTGAATTTCCATACCAGGATCACATCAATAGGGTGAGAAGGCTGCTTCGCCAGGGCGATCATCTTCTGAAACTCCGGACGCTTCTGTGCGTGCCGGCCGGAAACACTCTCAGTAAAGATAAAGTCCCCGGAAACAATCATGTCATTCTTCTGGGCGTAATCCAGCAGAAGGCGTTTCTGTGCATCAGGAGATAACTCTGTTTGCTCCTCTGTCGAGACACGGATATAGAGAGCTGCTACTTTACTACTCATAAATATCACCTCGGTTTTATAAAATATGTAATTTTAAGTACAAAAATAACAGCCACACAAATGTTCTGATTGTGCAACTGCTCCGAAGATGATACAATATCTTTGCCAAAAGAAAGGAATCTCTTCGGAGATTCTTGAGCCGTCCCTGCTACCAGCAGGGGCGGTTTTTATTATAATAATTCAGAGATCACAATTGATAAATCGGGATATATACATACTGGAATTTCATCGTCGAAAGAATACAATCCGGTACCCGATTCATTTTCAAAATCGTAGACATTTACGATACCTTTCAGGGGATTTATAATCCAATATTCTCTGACTCCGGCCATCCGGTATTTAAATAATTTTATTCCGTAATCTTTACTCTGGGTAGCAGGAGAAACAACCTCAATTACCCAGTCAGGTGCACCATGACAACCTTTTTCATCTACTTTGTCCGGTGAGCAGACAACTGTTAAGTCTGGTTCGACATAGTTCTTGTTATCTTCATTCAGGAACACTGCAAATGGAGAAACATATGGTTTACAGGATCCGCTTTTACTTTTAATGTAATTGCGGATAGTAGCATACAGTTCACCGACGATTACCTGATGCCTGGTATTAGGTGGTGCCATCATATAGATCTGTCCATCAATCAGCTCTGCACGTTCGCCATCCGGAAGAGCGTAGATGTCATCTATTGTATAAATCCGTTCTTTGGGTAATGGCATAATGAAAACTCCTTTCTCCAATCCATTGAGACAGTTACTTACTATAATTTCTTTAAGTTTTTACGAGGACCTTTTTCAAGTAAAATTTTATATGGTTCAGGCATTTCATAGTTTCCCCAACGTGTGTACAAAACCTCTTTGAGCAAAACTGGATGTAAATATCTCTGAACAACTTCTATTATTTGCTCTGAGAAATTTTTTAAATCAGATATATCTGAAATTGGCATACGAATTTCATTTTTATTTATATCCGGAAGAATCAATAATTTTTGCGTTCCGGATAACGAAATACGGCAAATCCATTTTCTTACATTTTTCTCATACAAAACAGCAGTATAGGATCCTGTATGCTTAAGGCTGATTTTATTCACGTCAATGGTATTCTTCAGGACATCTTTGATTTCAGAAAGAATATCCCAATGTTCGTTTGTTTGTATATTGGGAGCTGATACATTTGAACTGGTAACAGTAGTGTTAAGAGCTGCCTGGATTTTATCAGTCAACAATTCATTTATGTAATCGGTTAGTGCTTTTTCTACAATAGGTCGAAACTTTTCTATCACAGACTGCGTTTTTGCACCTTTATATACTGGCTGAAGAAAAAGCTTGATAAAATCATCAGTCGGATTTTTAAACTGATTTTCGATAAAATTTTTAAATAAACTATTGTATTTCAATAATGAAGCAGAGTCCATAATTTCAGAGATATTAAGATTTTGTTTTTTAAATTTATTCAACTGAGAAATTTCTGCATCTTTGATATTAAGAAGATTGATATCTAGGAAAGGCTCTTTATCCATTTTGTTTGTGTCATCTAAATCTGTATAGAACTTATATTCTATACCATTGGTAAGAATGGCAAATTTAGCAGGTGTTGACACGAAATAGCGAAATAACTGAGAACTATGCCGGTCTAACTTCTTATTTACAGATTTAGCTTCAATAAGAATGACAGGATCTTTACCCATCAGGATGGCATAATCAACCTTTTCTCCTTTTTTAATTCCAATATCAGCTGTGTATTCTGGACAAAATTCTAAAGGATTAAACACATCATATCCAAGAAGCTGAAAAAAAGGAACAATCAGAGACATTTTTGTAGCCTCTTCGGTTTGAAGAGTATCCTTGATATTTTCAAGACGCTCGGTGTATTTTCTTAATTCATCTTTGAATTCCATAATGGAAATCCTCCCTCTGTGATATAGACAATTTTAATGCAGACTATTTTCCTAACCTCAATTCAATTAATTTTTGATGATATCCCGTTATTCGAGATATCTGTTCAATAGTAAAATCCTTATATTCTTCCAATAGCGAATCTGGTAATAACAGCTCCGTTCTTTAATCTGCTGATGAAATCATATGTATCACCGCAAATGGTTTGAAATAAATGACATAATTATCAACAACAGTGTATACACCGTATTTAGCATGGTAACACTGCATAGCCTCTTTTAAATATTCCTCCGTAGTATCCAGATATTCAGCCATCTCATAAAGATTCCCACATCCTGCTTCATAAGCCCTGATCAGGCCGACAAGCCCAATCTTTAGATTGTACCCATAAAGCCGAGCTCGATACTCCTGTTTTCGGCTTTCTACCTTACTCTGGTCTAAAATGTTTCCGGAGCTGGTGTAATAATGCCCGATTTCTTCGGCAAGCACACAAGATTTTTCTGCTTGTGTTTCTATATCCTTTCGGATTGCTATGCGACTGCCGCGGATCAGACCGTCATGCCCGGTAAGCGGCTGCTCTTTGACGCACAATCCTTCCTGAGCGGCAGCAGTCAGCAACTGTTCGTAGTTCAATTGAGATTACCCCTTTTTTAAATTAAATTGCGGACTTTAAGGATGGATATGCATAGCTGTTTTCATACATATATTCAGGAGTACAGTCAATATCTTCATCCATCCATGTAATGACGCCATGAACAATTTTAAAATTGTTAAAAATAGTAGGGTCATTCAAAGGAGTAAATACATCCCCCTTCAAAACAGTAGCATCAAATACTCTTTTTTCTCCAGAAGAAAAAGTAAGAAGCAGCATTTTATCTCCAGTAACCTTTGCATCCTGTATTTTCAGTAACTCATTTTTAGAACTTGCATATAAAATTCCATTTACTTCAAACATAATATCCCTCCTTATAATGGCTTGATTTTGTCAAAATGTTTGCTTTGTACTGCGTTATTCCAGGCTTCGTATAGTTCCGCTTAATAAATTATCTGAAACATTGTCAAAACCACCATTTTGTGAAAGCTCTATAATAATATGTGCTATCGAATGAATGAAGTCATCAAAGTAGTTTATTTCTATAGTAGAAAATCCCCTGATATCTTCCCATTTATATTCTGGAAGCCAACAGGTAGCATTGCGAAAACCACCAAAATCATCAGGGGTCTCGATATAAACTTTCACCCTTCCATCGGGTTTCATTTCGGAATGTGTAATTTCTGTATCATCATTCAGAGTCATAAATGGATACATCATAATAACATTCCTCCTTTCCTTTAGTCCCACTGAGAATCATCATTCATAATATCAATATCATGCTGCACACCTTCTGGTGTCTGCTCTACATCTGTACGTGCATGAGCGGTAAGAAGATCATCCTCCATCTGCTGGGTGGAGAGGAGATTTTTGGAATAGGTAAGAACCTTTCTTTGGTTGTGAGCAGATAACTGTTCACATACCTCTATGATTTCCTTGCATTGAGAAGAATAGGAAGGCTTCTGCTTGGATTCTGTTTTTCCAGAAACTCTTTCCATAGGAACATCGAAACCCATGAGCCATGCTTCATTGACATTTAGAGCGTTTCCGAGAATAAATAGTTTTTCTTGATTAGGTTCTACTTTTCCAGAACAATATTGGCTTATATCTGACTTATTCATTTTTACATTATACTTTTTACAATAAGGAGCAGTTAAATTGAGAATATCAATCTGTCGGAGTCCTCGTGTGTTCATTATTGTTTTTAAACGAATTGCAGTGTTTTCTCTATTCATAATGTTCTCCTTTTCATAATTGCAATATAGCACATGTTATACAAAAGTTCAATAATAAAAACCGAAAAAGTTAAAAAAATTGAATTTTATGTTGGCATGGAAAAATAAGAGTGGTATTATACAAGTAGTTCAAAAATTTGAATACGAAAGGAGGTATCAAGTTGGCATTCGATTATAGCAAACTGCGAGGACGGATTGTGGAAATTTTTAATACCCAATCAAACTTCGCAAGCGCAATGGGGTGGTCGGAGCGCACGTTGTCATTAAAAATGAATGGAATGCGTTCTTGGAAACAGCCAGATATCTGTAAAGCAATACAGTTATTGAGACTTACTACTGAGGATATTCCCATATATTTTTTTACTTTGAAGATTCAAAATATTGAACTCAACTAAATAATTTAGATACCCAGAAAGAGAGGTGAGATGAAATATTGCAATTAATATGTTGCTTTGCCGGAACAGGCTTACTGCTATTGTGAATTATTGTCTACATTTTCTCCAGAAGCAATATAACATATATTTTTGTATTTCAATGCCTGTAATACAAGAATAGGAGAAACATAAAGAAAAGTCAATGATTGGATATCCTTGGACTGGGCTTATTCATAAAATATCCAGCGTTATTGATTCAACTGTAATTGCCTTGTTATATAAAGTTAAGCAGAGAATGAGGCTCCGTGTTTCACAGAGCCTCGTGGAAAACAAATCAGTAAAAGCGATATCGGTATTCACTGCCTCTGACAATTAAATACCAATTACCAATACCGGATACGGCAATACGAACAGGGGTTTGCGTGTAATGACCACCATAATATTCAAAGCGTTCGCCCCTTTGATATTTATGGAAATTTACCGTATCTACTAAAAATACATCAGCAGCATTTTTGAGGATTACTTCTACAGAAAGTGTTCCATTGCTGTATGCATAAGGTATTTTTACGGACATAAAATTCTCCTCCCTTCTTCTATACTCGGGTATGCCAGTACCCTGTAATACAAGAATAGGAGAGAAACAAATAAAAGTCAACAAAGGCCGTTAGACAAACTGCTTAAATTTTTATAAACGGTAACCTATACATATCATTTCCCATACCATAAAGAAGAGGTGAGGAAGATGTCAGAACTAAAACTGGTAACAAGAAATATCCGTATTAATGGAATTCAACAAAAAGCCAGTGATATGTCAGAAGAAGAAATCAAATGCCTGCTCATCCAGAGACAGGATGAACTTCTTCTGAATATGAACTACGAAAGAAAAGCCGCCGGTTAAGGCGGCAGAAAGGACAAGCTATGAAACAATACATAATCATAGTAGCCTGCATCCTTGCAGGGAAATATGTGGACATCCCAGTCTGGTTCAACATCCTCTTTGGGATATCCGCATACTGGGCGGTAGATCAGCTTAGAAGAGTTCAGGAGGAAGAAACATGTTCAGAGACAAAATAAGAGAAATTCTGGAGCTTGTATTCAAAGCTGAAGAAAAGAATATTTATGTGGCATACAACTATGACACAAACACAAAAACATTAACGATCATAACAAAAACAAAGGTATTTGCTTTTGGAGACAATGAGTATATAGAAGAATGCATTCAGTATCTCAAAAGTCTGATTGGGGAGAGAACAGACTGAAGAAGAAAGAATGAGGGAAGCAGAACGGATTTCCAGAAGAACCAAAGAATCGGTAAAAATTCCTTCGGATCAGCAGCGAACCATCCGAATTGTCAGGTTCAGAAACAAGACACTTGCAAGTTACGTAGGAACTATGGAAGAAGCACTCCGGAGAGCAAAAGAAATGGAGGGCCTCTACGGACCGATCGAACACATAGAATAAAAAGACTCATGTAACGCAAATACATGAGCCAGGGTGACTTTTTGCCACTTGGATATCAAATCTGTAAAAAATATAACATCCAGGTGACGAAAAGTCAAGATTTAAGCAGGAGAAAACCTGCTATATTTTTAACCTTTTTCAGGGGACAGGGAAGTCCCTTCAGGGCTTGATTAAGGGTATTAAACTTACGACACCGGGGTGACATATGAAGTGTGGATACATAAGAGATACATGGGATTGTGGGGAAACCTTAGAGGTAGAGGAAAAGCATACAGGAAGATATGGTGCAAGGGGTCAAAAGAGGGAGCCGAAGAAGGAACCCACCCCGGAAGATATCATAAGGCAGAATCAGTGGAAGAGGGTGAGAGAACTCAGGAGACTGGTAAAGTGGAACTTCACAACCGGAGACAGCTGGATCACACTCACCTACCAGAAAGACAAGAGGGTAAGCTGGGAAGAGATGATAAAGCATATGCAGAAATTCATAAGACAGCTTCAGACCAGATACCGGAAATATGGCTGGACCTTAAAGTATATCTGGAGACCACAGATAGGAAAGAGGGGTGCGATCCACATCCATATCCTCTTAAATGCCGAATCAAATACAGAAACCCGAACAGAAAAGATTGTCAGGGAACTCTGGACACATGGGAATCCGAACATGAAAGTTGTATACGACCTGAAGAACGGAGATCTGGCAGAGTACATAGCAACACCCTTACAGGAATGGGAACCGGAAAAAGCAAAAGCATATCATCCGTCCAGAAACCTGATCCGCAAAGAACCGGCCAGAAAAGAAATAAAAAGACGTTCCCTGATAGACAAAGATGGAGTAGTCAGAGAACCCAAAGCCCCCAAAGGTTACTATGTGGATCCGGATTCCATCAAAAAAGGGATCAATCCTGTGACAGGATACGCATACCGCCATTACACACTTGTAAAGATAGACAGGAGGATTTGAAGATGGACCAGAAAATGGCAAGAGTAGATATTTCCCTTATTGTCAGGGATAAAAACACAAGGATAAAGAAGGGCAGGTGTGTATATATCATTGCCAGCCAGGATTTTCCCAAAGGTCCGGGGAATCCGATCAGCGGTAGAGAAGAAGCAGAAGATACCACACCACACCGCCTTGTCATGCTGGGACTGATCGCTGCCCTGAAAAGAATACGCAGACCGTCCCTGATCACAATCCATACAACCTGCCAATATCTTACAAATGGTCATAAGAACCTTAACGTATGGAAGACAAACGGATGGAAAAGAAGCAGGGACCGGGAATTAAAAAATGCAGACCTCTGGCAGGAGATAGATAAACAGCTCAGCGGTCATGCAGTAAGATTCCAGACGGAATTTTAACACAAGGAGAGGAGAACATAATGTTTGATAAATTTGGAGAAATGAATTCATACACAGAGATCAATGAACTGGCAGCCAATCTTCTGCAGGAAGGAGATCTGGACAGCTTAAAAGAACTGGCAAAGGAAAACGGCATTCCGGATGATTATGTAGAGATGTATCTGGAAGAAGCCATCCCATCCCTCTGCGATTCCACATCTGCAGCTATTGGTAAGATTGATGTGGAATGCATGAAATTAAAACCTAAGGAACTGATGCTGGACTGGGTAGAGTACATCAAGGGACTCTGTATGGAGAATGAGATGATCGCCCACCAGATCCGCAAGAAAGGAAAGACTCTGCAGGGATGCATGGCGGTTCTGTTGGAATATTCTTTTAAAAACCAGATCACGGTAGATAAAACGATTATAAAGGCAGCAGGAGTCAGCGCCGGCAAGGTAACATTTGGAGTTCCGGGCATGGCAAAAGCTAAGGAACTGATCCGGGATTACTACATGGGAGGGATAAAGGCATGAAGCGGACAAAATTATTACGCTGCATCCCATGCACAGTCCCAAAAGTAAAAGACTCCGACAGTGTGATTGCTGCAAGCCAGCTTCTTGAAGCGGATGGGGAGCGGGCAGTAGAAATCAGCCTGTTCGTAAAAGGGGAACTAAAAGCCCGGTATTTCGCAGATAAAGAGAATCACAGTACATGGGTAAATGAAACATGGACAACCTGCAGACTCGAAAATGTACTCAGACTTTGCATGGGACAGCCGGTTTTGAAAAACGATTTTTACCACAGCGCTCCGGATATGAAGTGGGCTGCACGGGAAGATAAAGACAGGGTCTATGACTTTCTGGATACCTACAGTATCGACAGCTACGAGACTACAGTGAATGAAACAAAAAGAGACATGGCATACATCCGGAAGCAGGAAAGAATCAATGAAATGATGGCAGAAGTCCCCTGTGTGCCGGAGGAAGCGGAGAGTTGGGTAGAAGATAAACTATTTCCGGGAAACATCCTGTTTTTTAAGAAAGAAGAGAAACGGACTGTATTCAGCTGTACCGCCTGCGGTTATGTCGGTTGGAGAAAAAGTGGATGGAAGCATGGAGAAAAAACCACATGCCCGAAATGCAAGGCACCGGTAACGACAAACAGCAGACAGGAGGAAAAGACAGCCAAAGCCCCGGTAACCATCTTACAGCAATATGGCAAAAAGTGGGTGGAGCGTCAGTTCCAGGCAGTCTGCAGATGGACAGCAGAGAAGAAAGACATAGAACTGTTCGAGAAGATCAGAGCCATCATACCGCTAAGGGAAACCTTGGGAAAAGTATGGTACGGGACGATTCAGGAAGCAGATGAATTTTCACAGGAATTCTGGGACAAACCACATGGAAAGAGATTCGTTCCGTCATACCTGTATCCCGGAAATCTTCTGGAAGTGTTAAAAGCCGGAGGACTGGAACACAGCGGAATGGATATCCTTGCAAATGCAGACATGAAATTCAACGTAAACATCTATATCATGGAACGACGTATAAATATACGGTTGGTACAGCAACAGAGTCAGCTTTTACTGTGTTTATTGCGGACAGAGATAATAAAAAAGTAAATCTTATCCGCTTTGGACTTGGAAATAATTATGAATACACTCTAAGTTAACAAAAGAGGGCGGTACTCTCTTGTAGAAAGTATGTCGAAGCAGATGATGAAGAATTGATGGCATAAAAAGGGCCTGAGCAGGCTCTTTTTTTTATGGAGGTAAAACTATGTACAGTCAAAGAAGCCCACCGTAGAGGTCAAAATAGAAGGTATAGACAGGAAAATAGGAGGAAATATATGGAGGCGGAATACATTAGCCGGTCCGAACACGAGGAGTTCTGCAAGAGAATCGACGCAGAAAACGAGCGACAAAATAAACGACTGGAATTGCTCGAAGGAAACATTTTGTATTGTTCCTAAAGACAAAGAAAGATGCGGGAAATCCAGTTGTATTATATTATAACCTGAACAAGCCAATTGAACGAGACTTAACACCATCCGAAATCCAAGCCTACCAAGAATTAACTACTTATGCCGGAACAACGATTATGGAGAATGATGCAGACTGCTACATGGAAGTCTCTGCCGGTGGTGGAGACACATTAAGAGCCAAGAAGCTGGCACTGCTCCTGGGAGATTAGGATATCTCGAAAAGAAGATTGCGGAAAAAGGATATATGGTATAGAATAGAGGAAATCAAAGAAGAAAATTAATCATGGAAGGCAAATGAATAAAAATCTAATAGCAAAAGAGGATATGACGTGGAAACATTCAAGAGCGAGAACCACGAATATGTGGTATTTACAGGCAATAAGGATGTAGACGATATGAAATCTGTTTTTACAAGCTATTGCAGAGATTGCAATTATGTTAAAGTTGCAGAATTGACTCATGATGGCGATATTATCTTGATCGGTGCAAGAAAAATAAAAATAGAAGAATAAAAAATATCCGGGGCTGGTCGTATAGACCAGCTCTTTTTATGGAGGCATACATGAAAATCAGAGTAAGACCTTAACCAGGTCTTATTTTATTGCATAGAATAAGAAAGAGGTAAGAGTAGTGAAAGAACTATTATTGCAGACGTATACCCTGATACTTCCAATTATCTTGGGATATATCGTCTGGCTGTTAAAGAGGGCAAAATGGTGAGGTAATTGTTTTAGGAAAAGGAAATAAGCATAGAAAAGTATATCTAAATGCTCGTAGCAAACTTCTTTTAGGACAGTACCTTGCATCCAGAAATGATGATTCGGAATATCTTTTTGTAAGTGAAAGAAAACCCCACAACGTATTAAAAAAAGAAGCGATTGAAAGAATCATTCGATTGATAGGGGAATGCGCCGAACTGGATAGACCATTGACACCACATCTATTTCGACACACTCTTGCTACACATCTTCTGCAGAGAGGTACGCCAATCACCGAAGTACAAAAGATTTTGGGGCATGTCAATATAAATACAACAACAATATACGCCAAAGTAGCGGATGAGGATGTGCAAGTATCACACATGAAATATGCGATTTAAAAAGCAGAGAGAGCAGAAATGCTCTCTTTTTGTTTGGGAGAAATTTATGCGAAGAATCAGAGCGGAGCCGAGAGGCTTCTTTTATTTTATCTAAAATTGCGCCGGCGCAATTGCCAGAAAGGAAAAGAGATGGAAACAATCATTTCAGCCTGCATCAGTGCGGCGGTTACATTAATTGTATGTGTGATTAGCAATAATGCACAGCAGGAAAAGACACGAACTCTTATGGAGTATAAGCTGGAAGAGCTGACCAAAAGAGTAAATGAACACAATAACCTTATCAAAAGAACTTATGCTCTGGAAGAAAAAATGAGTGTACATGAGGAACAGATTAAGGTTGCGAATCATAGAATAGAAGACCTGGAAAGAAAAGGAGAATGATTATGGAACAGATCACAAATTATGTAAAACCGGAACTCATCGTAGTAGCAATTGCCTTATATTTTGTAGGAATGGCGCTCAAACAGGCACAGGCAGTAAAAGATAAGTATATCCCGCTTATTCTTGGGGGAATCAGCATTGCAATTTGCGCGATCTATGTGTTTGCCACTTGTACCTGCGGGACCGGCCAGGACGTTGCGATGGCAATCTTTACAGCAATCACGCAGGGAATTCTCATTGCGGGACTTTCTACATACGTAAATCAGATCATTAAACAGACAAATAAGGACGAATAATTCAGGGGATGAGTGATCATCCCTAATCCCTATTTTCTCTGTGAAAGGAGACGGACATGGAAATAAGAGGAATAGATGTTTCAGCATGGCAAGGAGCAATCGACTGGGATACCGTAGCAAACTACGGAATGGACTTTGCAATACTCCGGATCACAGAAGCCGGAAACGTGATTGATAGCTGCTTTGAGAAAAATTACTCCGGATGTCAGAAACATAACATTCCAACCGGAGCATATAAATACAGTTATGCCATGACAGTTGTGGAGATACAGAGCGAAGCCAGAAAAGTAGTGGAAGTTTTGAATGGGCGAAAACTGCAGTATCCGGTCTGGCTGGATCTGGAATGGAATAATCAGAGAAGCCTCGGAGCTGAACAGATCCATAAATTGGCAGAAGCATTCGAAAAGATTATCACGGCAGCGGGATATAAATTTGGTATTTATTGCAATGTGGATTGGTACCTGAATGTAATTTGTAGCCATCTGAAAAAATATGATTTCTGGATCGCACGTTATCCGGCATCAGATAACGGCACCTTACAGGAACGACTCCGGCCGGACTTTGGTGTGGGCTGGCAGTATTCCAGTAAAGCAAAGATACCTGGCATCAGCGGAACTGTAGATAGAAATATATTTTACAAAGATTATAACGAAGCAAAAGATATAAAAAAGGAAAACACAGTCATGACAAAGAGTGAAGCTATCAACGTAGTTCTGGGAATTGCAGAAGAAGAGATCGGGTACCTGGAAAAGAAAAATAACAGTAAGCTTGACAGCAAGACTGGAAATGCCGGATCAGCAAACTATACAAAATATTGGAGAGATATAAAACCATCCTATCAGGGGCAGCCCTGGTGCGCAGCGTTTATCTCCTGGTGTTTCATGAAAGCTTTTGGTCTGGATAATGCAAAGAAACTCTTAAAACACTGGCCGTATGTATACTGCCCAACCTTAGGCGTCTTATTTGTAAAAAATGCCAATCCAAAAGTTGGAGATATTGTTATATTTAAACACGGCAATACATTTACCCACACCGGCTTTGTAACAAAAGTAGCCGGAGACAGGTTCTGGACGATTGAGGGAAATACTTCCGGAGCATCCGGTATTGTGGCAAATGGTGGTGGGGTGTGCCAGAAGAGCTATTACAACAGTAATCTTCCGGGGACAAAATTCTGTACACCGGACTATTCAATTGTTTTATCTGCAGATAAAGATGAAACAGACAAGACAACAAACCCAGAAGGAGGCAGCTACATGTTTAACCCAGAGACAGTAAAAGCAGGAGACAAAAATACATCTGTGCTTCTCTTACAGGAAATATTAAGAGCCAGAGGCTTTAAAGGCAAAAACGGCAAAGCCCTGAAACTTACATGGACAGCAGATGCAAACACGATTTACGCTCTGAAAGCTTATCAGGAATCCAGAAAAGAAGTTCTGGAAGTGGATGGTATTTGCGGATCTGCTACTTGGAAAGATTTAATTGCGATTTAAAGTAAATATAACACCAGTTTACAACTTTATAAATGATAGACTTGTTGATGAATCAGCTGTTTTAAGATCTTTGTCATAGCATTTGATTTTATATGTGTTTCGATATTTTTCACGAAAGTGGCAAAAAATATCTGACTGCGAATGCCCTGACTTAATTCAAAACGAAACTCCTGTACGCTTTTTGTACGGTACTCAGAAAAATGTTCGTTCTGATAGGGCAGAATCTTCATGGCACAGTAACTGATGTTGATCAGATTAACCAGCATTTCAATCCCTTTGCAGCTTCGCACCATATAGTTGCAAAAAGGCCAGAACGTTTTCTGTTCATAATAGCTTGTTTCAATATTCCAGCGTAACGAATATAGCAACAGTGGAATGTATTTTATACAGTCACTTCCGGTCTGGTTCAATGGTGCTTTTTCCTGCCATGCACAGAAAATCTGCAGATCTTCCGGGAAAATGGTACTGAAAAACAGTCGTTTTGTACCATGTTCTTTTTCTGTGGCAGTGACATAGGCAAGGATTTCCCTGAGATCTTAGCGAGAACCCGGCGGACACCGGTATAATAATCACCGATCTTTTCATTGGAAAACGTAAAATCTGTTTCAACAGAAAGACGTTTTCCATGTTTGGCAGGACGTCTCCGACGACCGGTCTGTGCAGGTGCAAGATCATACATGACAGAATCAATCCTTGCATTGCCAATCAGATCCAGATTCGGATATTCATCAATGATGGATACCAGGTTCTGTTTTGTATACCAACTGTCACAAAGGATGACGACATGATCTTTGCTGTGAAATTCAGGCATAACCTGCCGGATCATGGAGGCTGCCAGTTCCAGTTTAGACTCTTTTTTCTGCCACATACGATAACCAAGAGGAACGGAAAGATAAGAAACTTTATCCCTATTCCAGACAGGTATGCAGAGCATGACACTCACAAAGCAGTGTCCATTCAGATAGTTGGAACCGTTGTGTGCGGCATGGTCAAACAGTTTTGAAACATTTTCAAATTTTGTGCCAAATTTAGATACCATCGTATCATCCACACACAGAAACACAGGCTGCGTCTGCAGTGAATCTGGTACCAGCTTCAAAGTAATCCTGACAGTGGTATTCATAAATCTGGAATAATCAACCTTTGCATAGGAACATGCATAATAAAATACATTTAGTGATTTCTCCGTTATTCCGGATAAAAAATGCTGATACAGAAACCGGATGGAATGTGCAGATTCTAAGGTCAGTATGTATAATATCAGCAGAAATAAGGTATCTGCTGTCGGAACAGAAAAAGTTTCAAAATAAATCAAAAAATATTGATGAAGTCTACCAATCAGTGTTTTTTCGTTGTATAATGTTTTTGTCGTACAGGGTCACTTTCCTTTGTAATGTTTTGGGTCAAATTC
>ERZ791843.190-NODE-190-length-54223-cov-40.211_pt1 | contig 54223 bp, 38 predicted proteins | sample MGYA00510290_ERZ791843 | MGnify/ENA primary metagenome ERZ791843 (study PRJEB30046, sample SAMN00715254) | human gut metagenome | study: EMG produced TPA metagenomics assembly of the A metagenome-wide association study of gut microbiota in type 2... | reverse complement strand
GAGAGGTTGTACAAAGACGAGCCTGCCCTCTGTAGCAAGGCCCGCCCTTTTACGCCATATTACGCCTCAGGCGTCTAGTAGGAAGTTGACCGACCTGCCAAGGGCTCCCCCTTTGGGGGAGCTGGCATCGCGCAGCGATGACTGAGAGGGCTATTCACGCCGAAAACACCCCGATTCGCGCAGATTTTATTTACATTCTCTGAATTTTTTGGTAAGCTTATATCGAAAAAGGATGATTCTTCAAAAGACGAACAGACCAAAGGAGGACAGACTATGAGACTGAAAAGCGCACTCCGGCGGGGCGTGGCCGCCGCCGTCATCGCGGGCATCGTGGTGAGCTCCGGCATCCCGGCCTATGCGGACCGGTGGGACATCGTCAAGGGCAACATCACCGTGGAAGCGGGCAGCGCCGAAGGGACGAACAGGGTCACACAGGGCGAGACCACCAAGGAGGACAGAGACACCGTCATCACCGGCGAGTCGGATAAGAACACCGTCACCATCGACACCTCCGGCGGCAAAGTGGACGTCACCTTCGACGACCTGAAAATTGACGTCAGCGGCAAGAAGGAGGGGGACGGCAACGATGACGGCCCTGCCCGGGAGAGCAAAGCCGCCGTCACCGTGCAGGGCGACCACGATGCCACCATCGAGCTGGACGGCAAAAACGAGCTGAAGAGCGGCAGCTATCATGCGGGTCTTGAGAAGAACGGCGATGAGTCCTCCGGCAAGCTGACCATCAAGGACGACAAGGGCAAGGACGGCTCCCTCACCGCTGAGGGCGGCGAAGGCGGCGCAGGCATCGGCGGAGGAGCGGAGAGAACCGGCAGCAACATCACCATCCGGGGCGGCACCATCGAGGCGGTGGGCGGCGCAGGAGCGGCCGGCATCGGCGACGGTGTAGGTGCGCAGCAGCCTGAGATAGACCAGAATACACCGCCCAGCAACCCCAGCAACCCCAATAATATCATCATCTGCGGCGACGCCGAGGTGACGGCCAAGGCGGGGAGCCAGACGACGGACGCCAAGGCCCCGGCCATCGGCGGAAAGTACGGCGAAGTACCCACAGAGAACCTTTCTGACGAGGAACACAAGGTGACGGGAGGACGATTGACCCGTCTGAACGCGGACGGCACCGTGATGGAGGGGATGGGCTACGACTACACCTCCACCCCCACGCCCCAGCCGGACGACGACGATGATGATGACGTCCCGCCCCCGGCACAGGAGAATGCCCCCGAGCCCCTGCCCGGCGGCATGGTGGTGGGCGGCTTCTTTTCCAGCCGGGTCACCATCCGGCGGCTGGACCCTGCGGGGGTCGCGGAGAGCGGCATCGTCCCCGTGTTCGGCAGCGTAAAGGCCGCCGACGCCAGAGCGGATCTCACCCCGGGGGATGTGGTGCTTATTGAGAGCGCCGCTCCCCGCTCCACCGTCACCACCGACATCTCCAGCCTCCGGGAGGACGGCGTGGAGGACATCTTCTTCCGCTATGAGGACACCATGACCCACTATAGCGTGGAAAAGATGGCCGACGCGGCGGGCGAGGACGCTGACGTGGAGCTGAAGCAGAACAGGGAGGACATCAGCCTCCGGCTGGACGGCGAAACGCGGGACGACCTGTCGGAGCGCTATCTGGAGTGGGTGCCGGTGCAGACGCCAGAGCCGCAGGAGCGGCTGATATTGACCCACGAAGGGGTAGAGCAAAAAACGAGTGAAGAGCTCAGACGTGAACGCGACGAATTACGGAAACAAGAGCTGGATATGATGGACTTCCAACTTGCGAAAAAAAGGGACGACCGCCCGAGTTTGGATTGGTGGCTCGAGCCTGCGAGAGAGGAAACGGTAGAGCAAAAAACGAGTGAAGAGCTCAGACGCGAACTCGACGAATTACGGAAACAAGAGCTGGAGATGGGCTTCCAATTTGCGAAAAAAAGGGACGACCGCCCGAGTTTGGATTGGTGGCTCGAGCCTGCGAGAGCGGAAACGGTAGAGCAAAAAACGAGTGAAGAGCTCAGACGTGAACTTGACGAGTCCCTGAAACAGCTGGCTGCCCGATTTGAGGACATCGCTCCCGAGGAGGATAAGAAGCCACTGCTCTTTCTGGTCGAACCCCCCCACACGGAGCGCAAAAAGTATACCAATCCGTTGGAGAGTGACCTGCGGCGCTATACCGACCTTAGTGACGACTGGGACGACCAGCCGGATAGGCAGGGTGAGATAAAGCTCTGGCTCCCCCCGGAGAACTTGGAGAAGGCCAAACTCTGGATACCGGAGGACTTGGCGCATCTCATAAGCCCCTCAAAGGAGAGCCTGAGCGGCAGCGACAGCATTGCATGATACACAGAACGAAAGGAGACGTACTATGAGACTGAAAAGCGCACTCCGGCGGGGCGTGGCCGCCGCCGTCATCGCGGGCATCGTGGTGAGCTCCGGCATCCCGGCCTATGCGATCCCGTGGAACATCGCCGACGGCGACATCACCGTGAAAGCGAGCGACACCGAAGGGACGAACTGGGTCTCACAGGGGGAGAAGGAGGATGTGAAGGACACCGACACCGTCATCACCGGCAAGTCGGAGGAGCATACCGTCACCATCGACACCTCCAAGGGCGACGTGGACGTCACCTTCGACGACCTGAAAATTAACGTCAGCGGCAAGAAGGAGGGGGATGGCAGCGATGACAGCCCAGTCGATGCGGGCAAAGCCGCCGTCACCGTGAAGGGCAACGGCGATGTGACCATCGAGCTGGACGGCGACAACAAGCTGAAAAGCGGCAGCAATAATGCGGGCCTTGAGAAGAACAAACATGAGTCGAAAGGCACGTTGACCATCAAGGACGACAAGGGCAAGGACGGCTCCCTCACCGCTGAGGGCGGCGACGACGGCGCAGGCATCGGCGGAAAGCACGAAAGCGGTGCCGGAAACATCGAGATCACCGGCGGCACGATAAAGGCCGTGGGCGGCGAGGGTGCTGCCGGTATCGGCGGCGGTGTGTACGGCACGGGCCACGACATCGAAATTTCCGGCGGCAAGGTGTCGGCCACAGGTGGCGATGCGAATAAAAATCTGGAACCCTCCCGCACCGGTGCAGCTGGCATCGGCGACGGCGCGGGTACGCGGTCTGAGATGGACCCGAATGCACCGCCCAGCAACCCCAGCAACCCCAATCACATCATCATCTCCGGCGACGCCGAGGTGGAGGCCAAGGCGGGCGCAAGCACCGGCGGCAAAACTGCGGCCATCGGCGGCGGCATAGTCGGTGAGATCTCCAATGACGCCCTCTCCAGCGGCCACAACGGCAGTCTGACCCGCTACGACCCCGCCGGGAAGAAGATGGAGGACTACAGCTACGACAGGCGGACGCCCTCCCAGCCGGAGCAGCCCGATGATACCGAGAACAACGACGACGAGGACGACACCCCAAGCGTGCAGGTCGGCGAGGTGCCGGACCGTGTGAAGCAGATGTACGAGACCGTCGGCGTGATCACCCATCCGGATGGCACACAGGAGCTTGGTAATGTGGCCACGGCGGAGTATGACCCGGTCAACAAGGTCCTGAGCTTCGATGCCCACAGCACACTCTTTCGGATGACAGGCGACTCGCTGCGGGAGCTTGCAAAGGAGGTCCATGAGCTTCGCATCCGGTTCCTTGATGGGGAAGGGCGGGAAATGGAGGCGGTCATTCCGCTGGCCCGGATCAAAGATCTGGTCGGCAGGAATGGCGCATTCGAACTCGAGCTGTCCCATGAGGGGCTTTCTCGATTCCATGTTGTCGGGCAGACGGGATATGATAGAAAAACATTCTCGGATGAGACCGTCCTGCGCCAAAGCGGCAAGGAACTGATCCTCGTGTACCGCGTTGGCGACGAGGAGCAGAAAGCGCAGGAGACCGCCCGGGTGGAGGAGGCGATCGCCCGCCGCAAGCAGGAGAAAAAGCAATGGGGAACGGTCCTCTCCGGTCTGGAAGGCGGCTCCCTGAGCGGACAGCCCGGGCTGACTCAGCCGGGAACGGAAACCGTCGGCGGCATGACCGGCTTCAGCGCAAAACCGAAGAATCCCACCATCCTCGACATGGGCCCCCTCACGGTCCGTCCGTCCGAGAAGCCCGCCTCCGAACCGACGGTGTGGAAGACATTTACCGGTAACATCGTGAAGCTCGCGGGCGGGAAGCAGGACAGCAAGAAGGACGACCCGGCCCCCTCCGTCGGTGACCTCAGCGGGCTGACGACTCTCTCGCCGGACAGCCTCACCACGGTCCAGCAGCCGGAAACAAGCGGCCAGCCATCGGAAACAAGCGCCCAGCAGCCGGAAGCAAGAGGATGGGTAAAGGACAGTCAGGGTAAGTGGGTATGGCTGTCGGGCCAAGAGAGCGGCCAGGAGCCAAACTGGAAACCAGACAAATGGGTAACGCTCCATGACTATGATTCCTTCTCGCCGGACAGCCTTACCACGGTCCAGCAGCCGGAAGCAAGAGGATGGGTAAAGGACAGTCAGGGTGACTGGGTGTGGAAGCCGGGCAAGGATGACAGTCAGCCGCCGGATTGGGGAGGAGACTGGAAGATAAGAAAATGGATAAGGGTCAGTCAGTCGCCGGATCTTGCTTGGTGGAATTCCTTTTATGACTCCGTACGGGAGTACGATTATGAAGGTTGAGAGCGTGGGCTGAGAGGGAGTGCAGCAGGAGGGCCCTGCGCAGGGGCAGCCCTGCCGCCCCCCTGCGCACAATCACCAAAAACCACCGATAGAAAATAGCAATGTTGTACGAAGAAATCTGAGAAAAACCCCTTGCAAAATCACGATGAGCTGAGTATAATACCACTCATGAAACGCAAAACGTCCTGCCCCTCGTCCGGCAGGGCGTTTTTGTCGGTAAAAATTTGGCAAAGAAATGTTAAGTGACCGCCCGGGGAGGGGCTTTGTATGACAAAAGACATGACACAGGGCAGCCCGCTCAAGCTCATCCTTGCCTTTGCGGTGCCGCTGATGCTGGGCAGTCTGTTCCAGCAGTTCTACAATCTGGCCGATACCATCATCGTGGGCCGTTTCGTGGGCGTGGATGCGCTGGCGGCGGTGGGCAGCGTGGGCGGCCTGAACTATCTGGTGCTGGGCTTCGTCAACGGCATCGCCTGTGGCTTCTCCATCCCCATCTCGTGGACCTTCGGCGCGAAGGACTACCGCGAGATGCGGCGCTACACCGCCAATACCGTCTGGCTGAGCCTCTTTTTCGCCGTCGTGCTCACGGTGGTGACGGTGGCCCTGACCCGGGCGGTGCTGGTCTGGACCAACACCCCCGACAACATCATCGACATCGCGGACATCTACATCCGCACCATCTTCTGTGGCATCCCCTTCACCCTGCTGTACAACGTCACCAGCGCCCTCATGCGCGCGCTGGGCGACAGCAAGCGGCCGCTCTATTTCCTGCTGGTGGCCAGCGTGCTGAACATCGGCCTCGACCTGCTCTGCATCCTCACCTTCCGGATGGGGGCGTTCGGCGCGGCCTTCGCCACCGTGTTCAGTCAGGCGGTGGCGGGCATCGGCAGTCTCATCTACATCGGCCGCCACTACCCTGAACTGAAGTGGAGCGGGGAAGAGGGCCGTCTGAGCGCCAGCCACTGCCTCAAGCTCTGCAATATGGGCATCCCTATGGGCCTGCAGTGCAGCATCACCGCCATCGGCAGCGTCGTGCTGCAGGGCGCGGTGAACGGTCTGGGCAGCAGCATCGTGGCCGCGCAGACCGCAGGCAGCAAGGCCGCCCAGTTCCTCTCGGTGCCGCTGGAGAGCATCGGCACCGCCATGACCACCTACGCCAGCCAGAACATGGGCGCTCACGACCTCAAGCGTGTGGACCGGGGCGTCAATACCGCGCTGGGCATTGGCTGCGTCTACAGCGTGGCATCCTTCCTCATCCTGCGTGTGCTGGATGTGCCGCTTATCAGCCTCTTCCTCGAGAGTAGCGAGGTGGAGATCATGGCGAATGCCCGCAGCTTCATCTTCTGGAACAGCGTGTTCTACATCCCGCTGGCTGTCCTCATCATCTACCGCTACACCATCCAGGGCCTGGGCTATTCCGGCCTTGCCATGTTCGCGGGCGTGGCCGAGATGGTCGCCCGTGCCATGGTGGGCTTCTGGTTCGTGCCGCTCTGGGGCTACTTTGCGGCCTGCATCGCCAACCCTGTGGCATGGTTCTTCGCCTGTTTCTTCCTCATCCCGGCGTACTTTGCAGTGCGCAAGCGGCTGATGAAGGAGCTTGCCGCAGCGCGGATGGAGGACTGAGGGGAACTTCGCTCAAGCCTCTCCCTTTGGGAGAGGTGGCATTGCGAAGCAATGACGGAGAGGGCAAGCTCACTTCCCAAGAGTATCTGCACAGCGATAGGCACTGGCTTTTGTCAGAGCGGTGCTATCGCTGTGCTTTTTGCTTTTCTGTAGCATCCTTGCCCTCTCAGTCTCGCTCCGCTCGCCAGCTCTCCCAGAGGGAGAGCCTTTGGCAGGCCGGTCAGGCCCACGCGGGACGAGCAAAGTTTGATTTTATCGGAAACAGTAGTGCCCTGCTACAGAGATTCACAGCAGCTTGACAAAGTGCTCTTGTCTAGAAGCTGCTGCCCTCTGTAGCAGGGCACTATTTTTTACGCCATATTGAGCTTTCAGCGGTCAGCGCAGAGTTGCCCGGCACGCCAGTAGCTCCCCCTTTGGGAGCAACGGCGACGACCGCCGCCAGTGGCGGAAACAGGGAGGAGCTGTTGGGGCCGCGGCCAGCAGGATGCGAGCGGCAGCGAAGCAGACGCTGGGAGCCGCAACCCGGGCAGTGTCACCGAAGGTGACTGAGAGGGCTAGCCCGCTGCCGGAGAGCCTTAAAGCCCACCCCTCATATTTACAAATCCCCCCAAAACCGCTATACTATATATAGTTGTGTCAAAACGAGGAGGCGGGACGATGGAGCAGGAGCTGGAACGGCTGGAAGGCACGGTAGAGGACATCATCTACCTGAACGAGGACAACGGCTACACCGTGTTCGAGGTGTCGGGCGGCGGTGTCGTCACCGTTGTGTGCGGCGTGGTGGGAGAGCTCCACGCGGGCGAAAGCGTCGTCTGCCGGGGCAGGTACGAGAACCACGCTACCTATGGCCGACAGTTCCACGCACAGGAGTGCGAGACGGATATGCCCAAAGACCTCGAGGCCGTCTACGCCTTCCTCGCCAGCCGGTCGCTGCCCTACATCGGGGCTCGGACGGCGGATAAGATCATTGACAAATTCGGCGCGGCGGCGCTGGAAGTGATCGCCAACGACCCCGCCCAGCTCACCCTCATCCCGGGCATCTCGGCGGACAAGGCCGACCGCATCCAGCAGGAGTTCAAGCGGATGTTCGGAATGCGGGAGCTCATCGCCTATCTGGCTCAGTTCGAAATCAGTCCCCGCCGGGCGATGGAGGTCTTCCGCACCTTCGGGCCGGGGGCCATGCAGGCCATCCAGCAGAACCCCTACCTGCTCTGCGGCGAACCGCTGCAGCTGGACTTCCGCCACGCCGACAGCATCGCCCAGTATTACCAGATGGCAGGGGACTGCGCCCAGCGGCTGGAAGCCGCCCTCCTGCGCACCCTGCGCCACAACGCCGGCAACGGCCACACCTGTCTGCCCCGGGCGCAGCTGCTGGAAACAGCGTCGAACTTCATCCACCAGCCCCCCGAAAAGCTGGCGGCGGCGCTGGACAGCTGCATCCAGACCGGGAAACTGGCGGTGCGGATGTTTGACGGCACACCGTATATTTATCTGCCGGATCTGCTGGCCGCAGAGCAGGACATCGCCGACCGTCTGGCCATGCTGACCAGGCGCGGAAAGCAGACGGCCCGAAACCTCGACAAGAACATCCAGATCCTGGAACTGGCGCAGGGCTTTGCCTATGCGCCGCTCCAAAAGGAAGCCATCCGCAAGGCCATGACCGAGAACTGCCTTGTTCTTACCGGCGGCCCCGGCACCGGCAAGACCACCACGGTCAACGCCATCCTGCAGCTGCTGGAGAACGAGGCCGAACGGGTAGCCCTCTGTGCTCCCACAGGCCGCGCCGCCAAGCGTCTGAGCGAGCTGACGGGCCGGAAAGCCTCCACCATCCACCGTCTGCTGGAAGTGGACTACACCGGCGGCGTGGTCAGCTTCATCCACAACGACAAGAACCTGCTCAAGTGCGACGTCGTCATCCTCGACGAGATGAGTATGGTGGACGTCAAGCTGTTCCAGGCCCTCATTGCGGCACTGCGGTACAGCTGCCGTATTATTATGGTAGGCGACGCCGACCAGCTGCCCAGCGTCGGCCCGGGCAATATCCTCGGCGAGATCATCCGCTCCGGGCTGGTGCCGACGGTCTGCCTTAACGAAATATTCCGGCAGGCCGCTCAGAGCCTCATCGTGGAGAACGCCCACCACATCATCTCGGGCGAACCGCTGAAAAAGGGCGGAAAGACGGACGATTTCTTCTTCCTCGAAGCCGACGGCGACGCAGCCCAGAAGCTGGTCTGCGACCTTGTGACCACCCGTCTGCCCCGCAGCTACCAGTTCGACCCGGTGAAGGATATTCAGGTGCTCTGCCCCACGAAGCTCGGCCCCACCGGCACCCAGGCCCTCAACGCGGAGCTGCAGGCCATGCTCAACCCGCCCAGGAAGGGCAAGCCGGAGCTGCAGAGCGCGGCCCGGGTCTTCCGGGTGGGGGACAAAGTGATGCAGGTGCGCAATAACTACGAGATCACGTGGCAGCGCATCGGCGGGGAACAGGGTGTGGGTGCCTACAACGGCGACATCGGCATCGTGGAGTCCATCGACGTGCGCAGCCGCTCCATGGTGGTGCGGATGGACGACCGGCGGCTGGTCTACCCGGCGGAGAACCTCAACGAGCTGGAAATTGCGTATGCCATCACGGTACACAAAAGCCAGGGCAGCGAGTTCCCGGCGGTCATCCTCCCGGCGGCGCAGGTGCCGCCCCGCCTGTGCTACCGCAACCTCTTCTATACCGGCGTCACCCGCGGGCGGAAGCTCTGCATCGTGGTGGGCCGGCGGGACGTGGTGAACCGGATGATGTCCAATATCCGCCAGAACCTGCGCTACAGCGGCCTGGCCGCCCTGCTGGCCCAGGCTCTGCCCCCGGAGCAGGAGAACCTTTAAGGGTTTCTTTTTGGATACACCTGTGTTATACTATAATGTGTTTTGATGACCCGCGCCCGGAGATGGGCGATGGAAATAGAGAATGGGCAGCAGAGAAAGGAAATATCACGATTATGGCACAGAACGACATCGGTATCGATCTTGGTACGACGACCATCATCATCGCGCAGGAGGGGCAGGGCGTCGTGCTCAACCAGCCCAGCGTGGTGGCGGTGGATACCCGCAAGAACTGCGTGCTTGAGGCCGGCGACAAGGCCCTTGCAATGGTGGGCCGCACGCCCAACTACATCTCCGCCATCTTCCCGCTGAAGGATGGCGTCATCAGCGACCACACCATGACCCGGGAGCTCATCTGCCGCTTCGTCAATCAGGTCTACAGCTCCCACATGGTCAAGCCCCGTGTGGCCGTCTGTGTGCCTGCCGCCATCACCGGCATCGAGAGCGACGCCGTGGTGGAGGCCGTCATGGCTGCCGGTGCGCGTCAGGTCTACCTCATTGATGAGCCGATCGCCGCAGCTCTCGGCTCCGGCATCGACATCACCGTGCCAGACGGCCGGATGATCATCGACATCGGCGGCGGCACCACCGACATCGCCGTGCTGAGCCTCGGCGGCAAGGTCAAGGCCACCAGCGTCCGCGTGGCCGGCAACCACTACGACGAAGAGATCCTGAAGTTCGTGCGCAACAAGTTCAGCATCGCCATCGGCCAGCGCACCGCTGAGAACCTGAAAAAGAACGTGGCCTGCTGCCCCCAGAAGGCAGATTTCAACGAGACCATGGAGATCAAGGGCCGCAGCCTGCTCACCGGCCTGCCCGTGCGTGTCAATGTCTCCACCGCCGACCTCTACGAGCCGGTCATGCGCCTGAGCGAGCAGATCGGCACCGCCGCCCATCAGGTGCTGGAGAAGACGCCTCCGGAGCTGGCCGGCGACATCTACCGCAACGGCGTCGTCCTCACCGGCGGCGGCGCACAGCTCCACGGCCTGCCTGAGTACCTGAGCCAGGAGCTGAAGGTGGAAGTGACCGTCTCGCCTGACCCCGTCAACTGTGTCGCGCTGGGTACGGCCATGAGCCTGCGTCTGGGCGACAAGCTGGAGACCGGCTTCATGGACGCCACCCCCCGCATGGGCCGCCGTTGAGAGGGAAGCGCTGTTCACAGAACCGTGAAAAACAACATGATTTTTGTTCATAGTTGTTGAATCGACCCGGAAAATATTGTATAATATCTTCAAATCGCTTTTTGCCGCCCGCCCCCCGGGCGGCAAAGAAAAAAGTAAATAGGAGGAAGACCATGGATTTAGGTTATGATGTGATCGTTACCATAACCGGTATTGTGCTGGTGTTTCTGATCCTCGTCCTGCTGATGGCCATCATCACGCTGGAGGGCAAGATCTTTGACGCCATGAACGGCAAGAAGGCAGCTGCCAAGGCTGCTTCTGCTGCAAAACCGGCTGCTCCTGTGAAACAGGCCGCTGCGCCCGCTCCTGCAAAGGCTGCTGCCCCGCAGGTCGAGGCCGGCATCCCCGGCGACGTTGTGGCAGCCATCATGGCAGCCATCTACTCTATGGGCAACGGCAAGTATGTGCTGAAGGCAGTCCGCCGCGGCAAGAATGGCTGGGGCAAGGCTGGCGTCAACGACACCACCGCACCCTTTTAACACAGGAGGAAAAACATGACTCAGTTTATTGAGACTCTGGTCGGTATTTTCCAGAGTTCCGGTTTTGCCAAGTTCGGTGAGCCGGGCGGCTGGCTGTACGCAGTGATGATCTGCGTAGGCTGCTTCCTGCTCTACCTCGCTATCGTCAAAGAGTTCGAGCCTCTGATCCTGCTGCCCATGGCTTTCGGCATGATCCTGGCCAACCTCCCCGGCAGCGGCGTCATCCACATGCAGTACTTTGTCGGTGACGGCCTCGAACACCCGATGTGGGTCGAGATCCTGAACAACGGCGGTCTGGCCGATATGCTCTACATGGGCGTCAAGCTGGGCATCTACCCGCCGCTGATCTTCCTCGGCATCGGCACCATGACCGACTTCGCACCCCTGATCTCCAACCCCAAGAGCCTGCTGCTGGGCGCTGCCGCTCAGTTCGGCATCTTCGGCACTTACATGGGCGCTCGTCTGCTGGCCGCTACCGGTCTGGTGGACTTCACCCAGAAGCAGTCTGCTGCTATCGCCATCATCGGCGGCGCAGACGGTCCCACCGCTATCTTCGTCACCTCCCGTCTGGCTCCTGAGCTGCTGGGCTCCATCGCCGTCGCGGCCTACAGCTACATGGCTCTGGTGCCTGTTATCCAGCCGCCTATCATGAAGGCTCTGACCTCCAAGAAAGAGCGTACCGTCGTGATGAAGCAGCTGCGCACCGTGACCAAGACCGAGAAGATCATCTTCCCCATCATGGTCACCATCATCGTTTCCCTCATCGTGCCGGATGCCGCTGTTCTGGTCGGTATGCTGATGCTGGGCAACCTGATGAAGGAGTGCGGCGTCGTGGACCGTATCCAGAAGACCGCCGGCAATGAGCTGATGAACATCATCACCATCTTCCTGGCTCTGTCTGTTGGCTGCACCACCTCTGCAAACACCTTCCTGAACAGCCGCACCCTGTTCATCATCGTGCTGGGCCTCATCGCATTCTCCTTCGGCACTGCTGCCGGTGTTCTCTGCGGCAAGGTCATGTATGTCCTGACCGGCGGTCAGGTCAACCCCCTGATCGGTTCCGCTGGCGTTTCCGCTGTGCCTATGGCTGCCCGTGTTTCTCAGAAGGTCGGCCAGAGCGAGAACCCCTCCAACTTCCTGCTGATGCACGCAATGGGCCCCAACGTGGCCGGTGTTATCGGTTCTGCCGTCGCTGCTGGTATCCTCATCAACATCTTCGGCTAAGCATTTCCTGAGATTCCCGCTCCATCGTGGTATTGACCGCGGTGGGGCGGTTTTTGTTTACATTGTTTTTGTGTACAACTTTTTTGAAATGTGATATACTATATTTTAAGTGATATATCCAGAAATGATTGAAAAGAACAGGTGAAACAATGGCAACAGATCTCGCACAACAATTCTGCGCTTTGCGTGATACGTATATTGAAAAGCAGTTCGGACGCCTGAACGATATGCAGCGGGAGGCGGTGTTCACCACCAACGGCCCTCTGCTCATCCTCGCGGGTGCAGGCAGCGGAAAGACCACCGTGCTGGTCAACCGCATCGCCAACCTCATCCGCTTCGGCTCGGCCCACGGCTCCAGGTGGACTCCCCGGGAGGTGACGGAAGATGATGTGAAAGCCCTGCGCACTGCCATCATGACCGGCACCGACGTCCCGTCGTGGCTGGACGGAATGCTGCGGAAGGACGCCGTCCGGAGCTGGAACGTCATGGCCATCACCTTTACCAACAAGGCCGCCGGTGAGCTGAAAGAGCGTCTGCGCCGGATGCTGGGCGGGGAAGAGGGCGACGAGGTGTTCGCCTCCACCTTCCACTCGGCCTGCGTCCGCATTCTCCGCCGCTGGGCCGAGGAGATCGGCTACCCCCGCAGCTTTACCATCTACGACAGCGACGACTCCCAGCGTGTCATGAAGGCTGTCTACAAAGAGCTGAGCGTGGACGACAAGTTCTTCCCGGTCAAAAGCGCCATCAACCAGATGAGCCGCTGGAAAGACCAGCTCATCAGTCCGGAAGAGGCCCTGAAGACCCCGGCCCGGGACACGAAGGGCGCGCTTGCGGCCAAGGTCTATGCCGCCTACGAAAAGAAGCTCAAGGAGGCCGGTGCTTTCGACTTCGACGACCTCATCTATCAGACGGTCATCCTGCTGTCAGAGCACGAGGACGTGCGGGAGTTCTACCAGAATAAGTACAAATATCTGCTGGTGGACGAGTATCAGGACACCAGTGTGGCTCAGTTCCGGCTCGTGAGCCTGCTCACCGGCCCGGAAAAGAACATCTGCGTCGTGGGCGACGACGACCAGAGCATCTACCGCTTCCGCGGCGCGACCATTGAGAACATCCTCAACTTCGAGCGCATCTATAAAGGCACCAGGACCATCCGACTCGAGCAGAATTACCGCTCTACGTCGAATATCCTGAATGCCGCCAACTGTGTCATCCAGCACAACACCGAGCGCAAGGGCAAGACCCTCTGGACCAAGAACGGCGAGGGCGACAAGGTGCAGGTCTACACCGCCGAGAACGAGCAGGACGAGGCCAGCCATATCGCGGACGTCATCGGCCAGCACCTCAAAGAGGGCGGACATCTGGCCGACCACGCCATCCTCTACCGGATGAACGCCCAGTCGGCTCCCATCGAAAGCTACTTCACCCGTGCGGGCATCCCGCATAAGATCGTGGGCGGCCAGCGCTTCAATGACCGCAAGGAAGTCAAGGACATCCACTCCTATATGTCCATCGTGGCGAACCCCCGGGACGATGTCCGACTCCGCCGTATCATCAACGAGCCTGCGCGCAAAATCGGTGCGACGACCATCGAAGTCATCGCGGATTTGGCGGCCCAGCAGGGCATCAGTATGCTGGATGTCATCTCCCATGCCGACCAGTACGCCAAGCTCAGCCGCGCCATCGCGCCGCTGTTCAAGTTCTGGGACATCTACCAGAAACTGCAGGAATCGCTGGAAACAAAGACGCTGGATGAGTTCGCTTCCGATGTCATCGAGATCACCGGCTACCGCGCCATGCTGGAAGCCGACGCCGCCAAGGGCCACGAGGATGCCGCCGACCGTCTGCAGAACCTCGGCCAGCTGGTCAACAACGTCAAGAGCTACTGCGACCAGCACGGCGAAGAGGCCTCGCTGGAAGGCTATCTGGAGGACATCGCCCTCATCAGCGACATCGACAGCTACAACGAGAGCGCCGACCAGGTGGTGCTGATGACCATCCACTCGGCCAAGGGCCTTGAGTTCCCCTATGTATTCCTCATTGGCATGGAAGAGGGGGTCTTCCCCAGTGAGATGAGCAAGTATTCTGAGGCTGACCTCGAGGAGGAACGCCGTCTGGCCTATGTGGGTATCACCCGCGCCAAGAAGGAGCTTTACATCTCCAACAGCGTCACCCGGATGCTCTATGGCCGCACCCAGCGCAACGAGCCCAGCCGCTTTCTCCGGGAGATCGAGCCGGAGTACATCGAAGAGACCCGCAGCCCGGTGCTGGAACAGCGCTCCCGTCTGGGCGGCTGGGGCAGCGGTTACGGCAGCGATACCGTGCCGGGCGGTGCGTCGGGCTACTCCGGCCCCTCCGGCTGGGGTCGTGCGGCCTCCGGTTACGGCTCGGGCTATGGCAGCCGCAGCGGCTATCTGAATAAAGAATATAACGCACCGATGTCCAATAGCCGAGGCTTTGGCTCCGATTACGCGGGCCGGGGAAGTGCTTCGTCGGGTCATGGCGGCTGCAGCTCCGGTTCGGGAAGCAGCGGCTTCGGCTCTGGCTATGGCCGTCCGGCAGCGCCCAAAGCGCCGGTCAGACCCGCAGGCGGCGGCGTGACCTCTTCGCCCCGTCCGGCAGCGGCATCCACCAGCCCCAAACACTATGAGCCGGGCGACATCGTGGAGCACAAGGTCTTCGGGCGCGGCAAGGTGCTGAAAGTCAAGCCTGCCGCCGGCGACCAGATCGTGGAGATCAGCTTCGAGAAGGTGGGCGTGAAGAAGACCATGGCCAACTTTGCGCCCCTTGTGAAGATAACGACGGAGGAATGAGAAAAATGATGACTGTCCGATTGATAGCACATACGCAGGAGCCGGAGAAGGTCGTGGCGGCTGCGGCGAAGCTCTGCTACTCCGACGCCCACATCACCGACTTGCTGGACGGGCTGGATGAGGAAAAGACTGCCCGCTTCCTGACCATGCTCAGCGATCTGGGCCACGCCAGCCCCATCGAGCACGCAAGCTTCACCTTCGGCATCGAGGGCGTCAGCCGTACCCTGCTGGCCCAGATCACCCGCCACCGCATCGCGTCCTTCAGCGTCCAGAGTCAGCGGTACGTCCGTCTGGATGATTTCCGCTACGTCATCCCGCCCGAGATCGAGGCCATCCCCGAGGCAAAGGCGGCGTTCATCGAGAGCATGAACGAGGACGCCAGGCGCTACCTCGACCTCGTGCAGAAGCTGGAAGACGGCCACACCGCCCGCCTGATGGCCGAAGGTCTGCCCGAAAAGCAGGCCCGGGCCAAGGCTTCCAAGCAGGCCAACGAGGACGCCCGCTTCGTGCTGCCCAACGCCTGCGAGACCAAGATGGTGGTGACCATGAACGCCCGCAGCCTGCAGAATTTCTTCCACCTGCGCTGCTGCAATCGCGCCCAGTGGGAGATACGGCAGCTGGCCGAAGAGATGCTGCGGCTGGTCTACCCGGTGGCACCCCATATCTTCCGCACCGCCGGCCCGGCCTGCGTGTCCGGCCCCTGTCCGGAGGGCAAGATGTGCTGCGGCCGCACCGCCGAAGTCCGCGCCCAGTACGCCGCGCTGAAAGGGGAGAAGGCAGAATGAGCAAGGGCAGGCTTCTTGTCATCGAAGGGCTGGACGGCTCCGGCAAGGCCACCCAGGCAAAGCTGCTGGCCGCCCATCTGGCCGAAAGCGGTCGAAGGGTGATGGAGATCACCTTTCCGGACTACGAGAGCGATTCCAGTGCGCTGGTAAAGATGTACCTCTCCGGTCAGTTCGGCGACAAGCCCGACGACGTCAACCCCTATGCAGCGTCCAGCTTCTATGCGGTGGACCGGTACGCCAGTTATAAGACCAAGTGGGGCAGCTTCTACGAGGCGGGCGGCATCGTCATTGCCGACCGCTACACCACGTCGAACGCGGTGCATCAGTGCTCCAAGCTCCCGCCGGAGCAGTGGAACGACTTCCTCCGCTGGGCCTTTGACTACGAATACAGGCTGCTGGGCCTGCCCGCACCGGACGCCGTGGTGTACTTACAGGTAGACCCCGCCGTGAGCCAGAAGCTCATGACCGGCCGCTACCATGGCGACGAGAGCAGGAAGGACGTCCACGAAAAGGACATCGAATATCTGGCCCGCAGCCGCCGTGCCGCCGAGTACTGTGCGGCGCATCTGGGCTGGGCCACCGTCCATTGCACGGAAAATGGAGCCATGCGCACCATCGAGGAGATTCAGGCCGAGGTGCGGGCGCTGGCGGAAAAAGAACTCGGATAACCGCGAAAATGGGAGGGATACTATCGATGTATCGTTTGATGCAGCCGTCGGATGAGGCGGCAGTCGTGGCACTGTGGCAGAAAGAACGCGGCGACAGCGCCGAGTTCATCAAGACTGCTCTGGAAAAGTTCGCCGGGGCGGAAAATATCTACGTCGCTGAGGAAAATGACGAGATCGTCGCTGCGGCGCTGGCGGTCCCCGTCACCCTCAAGGGACGCAGCGGCAGCTACCTCTACGGCCTCTGCGGGCAGGGAAGCCTGCTTCTGGCAGGACTCGTGGACTATCTCTGTGCGCAGCAGAAGCTGCGGGGCGCGGGCTTTACCGTGGCCGTTCCGACCGGACAGGAGCAGGCCGCGCTGCTGGAAAACAAGGGTTTCCAGCGGGCTTTTGCCCTCCGCTGCCTGCCCCGGGAGGTGTCCCGCAACCTGTGGAGTCAGGCGGAGTTCGACTCCGTGACGGCCCGCAAGCTCTGTGAGCTGCGGGAGCGCTTCTATCCCGATACCGTCCAGTTCCCGCCGGAGCAGATGGCCGTCGTGCTGACCGACCTCTACGCCCGGGGCGCGACCATCGTGTCCAACGAGAAGGGCTACGGCATCTACTTCCGCCGGGAGGACACCCTCTATTTTGTGGAGCTGATGGCCGATGATGACCGCTCTGCCGAGGTGCTGATGGAAGCGGCCCGGGAGAAGGAGGTCATCGTGGAGCGCGCCGTCATCACAGTGGGCGCGGCTCAGAATCTTTTCCTCGGCGAAGGCACTCGGCAGGACTACGGCATGATACGGTTCGACGCGGAGCCTTTCGATGTGGAAGAAAGCTATATGCGGCTGATGATGGAAAGCTGAACGGAATGGTAAAGGAGTGTGTACATGGCACACGATGCAAAACATAGAAAAAGCAGAAAAGGCGGCGCAGCGAAAATGATCCTGATGGTGCTGCTGATCCTGATACTGGCGGCGGGCGGCTGTCTGCTGGCCATCCGAAAAGAGATCAACGGCAGTGCTTCCGCTGGCAAAACGGTGAGTGTGAGCATCCAGCAGGGCAGCGGCGTGGCAGCCATCGCCCAGAAGCTCAAGACGGCGGGCGTCATCAAGTACCCCCACGTCTTCCGCTGGTATGCAGGCAAGCAGGGCGCGGCAGGCAAGCTCCAATACGGCGAGTTCGACCTCGCCCCCGGCAGCTCCTACGACGACATCATCGAGGCGCTCTCCGCCTACGCGAAGGCCGACAGTGTCCGGCTGACCTTCCCCGAGGGCACGACGGCCATCGCCATTGCGAAAAAAATGGAGGATGCCGGGCTGTGCAGCGCCGAAGACTTCCTCAAGGAGGCCAACACCGGCGACTTCAGCCAGTACAGGTTCTGGCAGTACGTCCCCGACGACAAGGACGCCCCGGACCGCTTCCTCAAGTGCGAGGGTTATCTTTTCCCGGATACCTACGATTTTCGGAAGGATGACACCGTCCATCATTACGTTGAGACGTTCTATTCTCACTTCGACAAGCAGATCACCGATGAGATGTATGCCGAGATGGAAAAGCAGGGGATGACCCTGCCCGAGGTGGTCACTCTGGCGTCCTTCGTGCAGGAGGAGGCCGGCAACGATCAGGACGATAATGTGGCGCAGGTGTTCCGCAACCGTCTGGCCGAGGGTTCGCCCTACCCCAAACTGCAGAGCAACACCTCCAGCTATGTCCAGAGCGACGCCGACAACAACTACCTCTGGAACTGGGTCGCGCCCTACTACGGCAGCTGGGACAGCATCCCGGAGAACATTCTGGAAGCCTACGACACCTACACCTGCACCGGCCTCTCCGCCGGCCCCATCTCCAACCCCGGCATCGCGGCCATCCGTGCGGCGCTTGCCCCGCAGCCCGACGATGAGGCGAAGGACGCCTATTTCTTTGTCACCGACCTTGCCGGTCACTACTACTACGCCCGCACCTACGCAGACCACCAGAAAAACTGCGATGCGGCGGCTAAAGTTAATAAAAGTATGAAGTAAAAGAGGAATACCATGTTACAGATACCGGAACTTCTGGCCCCGGCAGGCGACCTCGAGCGCCTGCGGTATGCCATCAACTACGGCGCGGACGCCGTCTACTGCGCGCTGCCCGAGTTCGGGATGCGCTCTGCACCCACCAACTTCACCCCGGAGCAGCTGAGCGAGGGCGTCATCTATGCCCACGCCCGGGGCCGCAAGGTCTACCTGACCATGAACACCCTGCCCACCAACGAGGAGGCTGACCGTCTGCCCCAGGCCATCAAGGACGCTGCCGCCGCCGGTGTGGACGCCTTCATCGTGGCCGACCTCGGCGTGTTGGACGCCTGCAAGACGTTCGCGCCCGACATCGACGTCCACATGTCCACCCAGACCGGCATCACCAACTGGGCCGCTGCCCGCGCCGCCTACAACATGGGTGCGAAGCGGGTGGTGCTGGCCCGGGAGATGACCCTGCAGGACATCGCCACCCTCCGCGACAAGACCCCGCCGGAGCTGGAAATCGAGGCTTTCGTCCACGGCGCCATGTGCATGAGCGTCTCGGGCCGCTGCCTGCTCTCCAACTACATGGCAGGCCGCGACGCAAACCGAGGCCAGTGCGCCCAGCCCTGCCGCTGGAAGTACTATCTCAGCGAGGAGACCCGCCCGGGCCAGCTCTATGAGATCGGCGAGAACGAGAACGGCAGCTACATCCTCAACGCCAACGATCTGTGTACAGCCCCCTTCCTCGACCTCATCTGCAACGCGGGCGTGGACAGCCTCAAGATCGAGGGCCGCGCCAAGACGTTCTACTACGTCGCCAGCGTGACGGCGGCCTACCGCCGCGCCCTCGACCAGTATCTGGCCGACCCGATGAACGAGAACTTCGAGCTGCCGGAAGAGGTTTTGGATGAGCTGACCCGCACCAGCCACCGCCACTATTCGCCCGGCTTCTACTTTGGCCGGGAGCAGGCCCGTCAGGCTACCGATAGCGCGACTTACATCCGCGAGTGGGAGTTTGTCGGTACGGTGGACGGCTGGGAGAACGGCGTCGCCAGCTGCCAGCAGCGGGGCAAGTGGAGCCTCGGCGACACGCTGGAAGTGCTCTGCCCGGATGGCCGCAGCATCCCGCTGGACCCCGAGTGGATCAAGAATGAGGCCGGTGAGCTGGTGGAGTCCACGCCCCACGCGATGGAGCGCTATACCATCCCCACCCCGGAGCTGCCGCCGATGAGCCTGCTGCGCCGGAAAGTCTGAGGATCAAAAGCAAAGCCGCCTGTCGTTCGTTGAATGACAGGCGGCTTTTATCGTTTATTTTCTATTATTCCGGCTTGACCTGCAGCTCCTGCTCGCAGTAGATGCAGCGATACTTGCCGTTGGAGCTCAGCTCGAAGATCTGGTCGCACTCTTCCTCGATGGAGGAGATGCAGCGGGGGTTCTTGCACCGCACGATGTTGACCAGACGCTTGGGGGGCTGGGGCTTTTCCTTCTTGACGGCCTTGCCGTTCTCGATGACGGTCACGCTGATGTCGGGGTCGAGATAGGCCAGCACGTCGAGGTTGAGCCAGGAGGCGTCACCCTCCACCTTGATGATGTCCTTCCGGCCCGACTCTGCCTTGTGGCTGCGGGCGTTCTGGATGAGGGCCACGCTGGAGGTGCGGTTGCCCTTGATGCCCAGCAGGTCCATCAGGCCGATGGCCGTGCCTGCCTTGATATGGTCGATGACGATACCGTTCTGAATTTCATCAATGTTCAGCATCTCAGTTGCCCTCCTTTTCAGCCTTGGGGTCCTTGAGGCCCAGCAGTGTCATGATCAGCGCCATGCGGATGTAAACGGCGTTCTGCACCTGCTCAAAGTAGGCAGCGCGGGGGTCGTCGTCCACGTCCAGCGTGATCTCATTGACGCGGGGCAGGGGATGGAGCACGGCCATGTCGGGCTTGGCAAGGGCCATCTTCTCTTTGGTGAGGATATAGCTGTTCTTCAGACGGACATAGTCTTCCTCGTTGAAGAAACGCTCCTTCTGGACGCGGGTCATGTAGAGGATGTCCAGCTCGGGCATGGACTCCTCGAGGCTGCGGGTCTCCTTGTAGGGGATGTGGTTGGCCTCGAGCACGTCGGTGATGATGTAGTCCGGCACCCGCAGCTCCTCGGGGCTGATGAGGACGAAGCGGATGTTCTCACAGCGCGCCATGGTCTTGATGAGGGAGTGGACGGTGCGGCCAAACTTGAGGTCGCCGCACAGGCCGATGGTCAGGTCGTTCAGACGGCCCTTGCGGCGGCGAATGGTCATCAGGTCGGTCATGGTCTGGGTCGGGTGCTGGTGGCCGCCGTCGCCTGCGTTGATGACAGGGATACGGGAGTACCGGCTGGCCCGCAGCGGTGCGCCCTCCTTGGGGTGGCGCATGGCCACGATGTCGGCATAGCAGGAGACGACGCGGATGGTGTCGGCCACGCTCTCGCCCTTGGATGCACTGGAGACGGTCTCGCTCGGGAAGCCGAGGACATGTCCGCCGAGGTTCAGCATCGCGGCCTCAAACGAAAGGCGGGTACGGGTGGACGGCTCGTAGAACAGGGTGGCCAGCTTTTTGTGGGCGGCCACGTCCTGATAGGCAGCCGGGTCGGCGCAGATGCGGTCGGCCAGGTCCAGCAGAGAGGTGATCTCCTGCTGACTGAAATCCAACGGATCGATCAGATGACGCATATTTTTTTGTTTCCCTCCGTCAAAGAAGCTTTCGAAGAATCGAGAAGTCGAAGAAGTTCGTGTAGTAGCTCAACGAACGCATGACGGGATGGCAGAGCCGGTTGTAGCAGATCTCATCCAGCAGAAGCATGGCCTCGCCCGGGGCCAGACGCATGGCGGCCCGGATGGGCTCGTCGCCGCAGCTGGCCTTGAGGTGGGCCACATTGGAGGCCACCTGCTGGCGGCACTCCCGCTCCAGAACATCGAAGATGTCACCCGACAGGTCGATGCGGGTGTAGTCCCGGTTCCCAAACAGGGCGCGGGGCAGGTAGTCGATGGAGTAGATGACGGGGGTGGTGTCGGCGAGGATGCGCTTCTTGATGCAGATGACATCGTCGCCGGGCTCGATGGCCAGATCACGGGCCAGCTCTTCGCCTGCGCGGACGGGGTAGATCTGGATGCCGTCGGCGTGGGGGTAGCTGCCAAAGCTGCGGATGAGCGGGTAATACTCCAGCTTCTGGTCCAACCGGCTGCGCAGGTTCAGGACACTTCGGTTGACCACTGTGCCGATGCCGCGCACCCGCTCGATGTAACCCGCACGCTCCATCTCGCTCAGCGCATCGCGGATGACGGTGCGGCTGACGCCGAGTTCGGCGGCAAGGTCTACCTCGGCGGGCAGACGGTCGGTCTGTGCATAGCGGCCTGTGCGCAGTTCCTCCAGCAGAGCGCTGACGATGCGGTCGCTGATGACAGCACCACCCAGGCGGCTGGAAGGGGATAAGCTGGAATCTCTCATGGTTCGTTTCCTCCGGTACACGGGCAGGGCGGCCCTGCCTGGACTTCCGAAAAAGCTGTGCCTGAGCACAAAAACTCTTTCTGCAAATATTATAGCATAAATTGACAACGATTCAAACGGCATTTATACTGGAATCAGCCGGAAAGTATGATTTTATTTTGGAGGGATAGAGCAAGAATGGAAATTCTTCTGCACAAAGTGTGCGGCCGGCCCGCAAGCCGCACCATGACCCTGCGCGCTGCCGGGCCGGAGGATGCCGCCGCCTTTTACGCCTTGCAGAACGAGGTGCGGGCCGCGATGCCCCACCCGGAGCAGTTCGTACCCGACACGCTGGAAAACATCGCCCGCTACCTGAAAGAGGACCTGTGCATCGGCGGGTGGGACGGCGGGCGGCTGGGGGCCTACTTCATCCTGCGGTACTGCGGGCAGGACGCGCACAACTACGCCGCCTTTATGGGCATCCCGCGAGAAGAGTGGGACGGCTGGGCCAACGCCGACAGCGCCATCGTCCACCCCGACTACCGGGGCAACGGTCTGCAGCGGAAGCTGCTGGAAGCGGCGCTTGCCCTGCTCCGTCCGGGCATCGTGGGCATTGGGGCCACCGTCAGCCCGGAGAATCAGTACAGCCTCAACAACGCTCTGGCCAGCGGCTTCGAGATCGTCTGCCGCCGGGAGATGTACGGCGGGTATGACCGGTATCTGCTGGCGAAGAGGCTATAAAATGATACAGCTCCGCGTTTCTCCGGAAAGGCGGGGCTGTTCTTTTTTGGATACATCAGAAAAGTCATACTGTTCACGAATCGACGCTGGTATGTCATGAATCTACGCTGATATGTCATGAAAAGGACTTGACAAACGAAGGGGGGGGGGGGAAAATAGAACCGCAGAGACCCTGCAATCATTCAGGAGGTAAAAAAGAGTATGCGGTTACGGAAAAATATGAAGCGTGCGGCGGCAGCCGCGCTGGCCCTGAGCATGGCACTTTCGGCGGCAGCCCCGGCGGCACTGGCAAAGGATTATTATATCGAAAACGGTGATATTACGGTGACCGTTACGGAAGAGGGCGACACCTATGTCCGTGTCGGCGAAGCAACAGCCAAAGATGACATCGGAGTGAAAGACGACACGGACGTGGTCATCAAGGGCGGCACGGACCCGAACAAACCAGCGGAGACCAACTCTGACGGGTCGGCGGACGAGGTCGAAAAACAGAAGCCGGTGGTGGATGCCGAGCCGGGAGAGCCTGCGGAGAATACCGGCACGGAGCTTATCGTCTGGCCCGAGGACGCGAAAAGCGGGGAAGCCCAGGAAAAGGACGACCCGGAGCCTGAAGAAGGAGAGCCGAAGACACCGGACACGCAGAAGCCTGTCGAGGAGGCCGCAGAGGACGACGATGACATCATGACCTTTGAGAACAACACCGCCGGCACGGTGACAAGGGCTGTGAGCGAAGCGGCGAAGCATATCATTACGATCATCAACAACTACACCAAAAAGGATACGACGGTCACGCTCGAAGATGTGAATATCGATATGAGCGGTGGAGCATATGGCATTGGAAAAGCTGCAATGTCCGTCGAGGGCGCGGGCAACACGACCCTGAAGCTGGAGGGAAACAATACCCTGAAGAGCGGACAGTTTCGTGCAGGCTTGGAAAAAGATGATGATTTCTCGACCGGAAAACTGACCATCACCGCAGAAGATACAAGCGCCTCTTTGAAGGCGTATGGTGGTGATAATAGTGCGGGCATTGGTGGAGGATCTTATGATAGCACCTCGAAGCTGGAAATTGCAAACGGAAAAATCTATGCAGAAAGTGGTTTCAATATGGGTGCAGGCATTGGCGGCGGCATGTACGGAAAAGGTGAAGTGACCATTTCCGGCGGGGATGTGACTGCTCATGGAGGGCATACTGCGGCAGGTATTGGCGGCGGTTTTAGGGGCTCGGGAGACGTTACCATCCTTGGCGGCACGGTAACTGCGATACCTGCTGAGGGCAGTAACTCTAATGTCACAGGCATTGGCGGCGGCTTTGGCTGCGATGAAAAATCGACCGTTCGTATCCTCGGCGGTGTTGTCGATGCCGTGGGCAACGGATGTGGAAGCGGCATTGGCGGAGGCGAAGGTGGTGTAGAGGTCGAGATCGGCGGCGGTGCGCAGGTGACTGCAAAAGGCGGCCAGGGCGATAACTATTTCGGTCGTGGTCCAGGTGCCGCCATCGGCACAGCCGGCGATGAAGGCGGCAAAGCTGGTAAAGAGCAGGATGTAAATGCCATCGGTGAGGGTACAGTCACCCGGCTTAACTCCAAGTTGACCTCTGATTGTAAGCATGAATGGATACTTGTCTCCTCTACTCCTGCGGCTGTCGGCCAGCTGGGCGAAAAAGAGTATAAATGTCCTTCTTGCGGCTCCACAAGGACTGTATACAAGTATGTACTTCCGGAACCTGCACCTGTGGAGGAGGAGCAGAACGGCAGGATCGTTTTGAGAGTTATAGACGCTCCCTATGAGATGCATCAGGAGTCTGCCCGCTACATCGTCACGGCAGATTCTGATACCGCCACCCTCTTCGGCTGTCTGGGCAATCTGGCAGACCTGAAAGCGCAGGGCGTAGATACCCTCGTCTTCCGTACGAAGAGCCGTGAGACGGCGCTGGACATCGACGCCATGCTGTCGCTGGGCGCGGAGGACACCCTCTTCACCCTCACCGTGGGCGGCGCAGACCACAGCGAACTGATCCACTAAATAACCAACCCCCAAGGCGGAGAGTTTCCGCATCCCTCCGCTTTGTACGAAAAGCCCCCGGCACGTTCCGCAGCGTGCCGGGGGCTTTTTTGGTTATAGAGATGACGCTTTCCCTCGCCCAAGGCTCTCCCTCTGGGAGAGCTGGCGCGGAGCGCCTGAGAGGGCAAGGATGCTGCCAAACAGCTCTTGCACTGCGATCGTATCGCTCTGACGAAGGCACAGCTTACCGCTGTACAGCAACTTTAAGGTTCTCGTTCATCTTATGCCGTACCACCAGCAGGCAGGCCAGATGCACCAGTGCCGTCAAGATCCAGCTGACGGGGTAGCTGAGGTAAAGCATCGTGGTGGTGTGGAACAGCCGGAAGATGGTGGCGATCCAGACGAGGCGCAGCAGGCAGCTGCCCACGAGGCTGACCACCATCGGCAGGACGGAGTAGCCCCGGCCGCGCAGACAGCTGGCCAGAACATCCATGCAGCCGCAGAGCAGATAGGTGGTGCAGATGATGTGCATACGGGCCAGACCGGCGGTCACCACGACCTCATCGGAGGAGTAGAAGTGGAGCAGCGGTTCGCCCAGCAGGGAAGCACCGCCGCCCAGCACGAGGCCGGTGACGGCGGCGCAGAGCAGGCAGTTGCGCATGACGCGGTCCAGGTTGTCGTACCGGCGGGCGCCCATGTTCTGGCTCGTGAAGGTGACAGCAGCCTGGGCGAAAGCGTTCATGGCGGTATAGACGAAGCCCTCGAGGTTGGAAGCGGCAGAGTTGCCGGCCACGACGATGGAGCCGAAGGAGTTGACCGCCGACTGGATGACGACGTTGGAGAGGCTGAACACGGTGCTCTGCAGACCGGCAGGCAGGCCGATGCGCAAGATCTGGCCCAGAGCCCCCGCATGGAAGCCCAGATGGCCGAGGTCGAGGTGGAGCGGGCCTTTCTCCTTCACCAGCAGGGCCGTGACCATGCAGGCGGAGACGGTCTGGCTGATGATGGTGGCCAGAGCGACGCCCGCCACGCTCATGGAGAAGAGGATGACGAACACGAGGTTCAGCACCACATTGATGAGGCCCGCCACGGCCAGACAGAACAGAGGCCGCCTGGTGTCGCCCACGGCGCGCAGGAGGGCCGAGCTGAAGTTGTACAGCATGGTCATGGGCATACCGATGAAGTATATCTTGAGGTAGAGGGTGGACAGGCCGATGACGTCCTCCGGGCAGCTCATCAGCTCCAGCAGGACGCGGGCGGCAAAAAAGCCCACCACGGCCAGAAAGAAGCCGCTGACGAGGCCCAGCGTCACGGAGGTCTGGACAGTGTTGTGGACGCCCTCATCGTCCTTCGCGCCGAAGCAGCGGGCCGCAACGACGTTCGCGCCCAGCGACAGGCCCACGAACAGGTTGACCAGCAGGTTGATGAGCGCACCGTTGGAGCCGACAGCGGCCAGCGCCGTGCTGCCCGCAAAGCGTCCCACGACGACGACATCGGCTGCGTTGAACAGCAGCTGCAGGATGCTGGACGCAGCCAGCGGCAGGGAAAACAGGATGATCTTTTGCAGCATGGGGCCGCTGGTCAAATCGCCTGTCCGGGTATTCTGTGCCATGAAAATGCTCTGCCTCCTCAAATATCAGATGGTACTCACGAAAAAACGCGCCGCTCAACGCGAGCGACGCAGATAGTATTATAATACGGTTTCAGGTAAAATACAAGTAAGATCAAAGCTTTTTCCGTACAAAAATGCACCCCCGCACACAGGGTGCAGGGGCGCGGAGGTACGTTTGCGAAACAGAACGCTTACTTCTGGGGCTTCATGTAGATGTGGTGAGGCAGACCGGCGATGTAGAGCGGGGTCAGCTCAGCCTGGATGAGGGGCCGTGCGTAAGCAAGGAAATCTTCCGTCATCTGGGTGTGATTCTCGTTCATCCAGCTCAGCGGCACCTTCTTCTCGAGATTTGCGACCTCGCTGATGGGGTGCAGCTCAGTGGTACACTGATAGGGGCTGTTGGAGATGCGCTTCAGGGCCACCATCTGGCCGGTGACGCCCTCAAACGCAGCCTTGACAGCAGCACCGCCGACCTGATAGGCCTCGGTGATGTCGGTGCGGCTGGTCAGGTGGCCGGCGCAGCGCTGCAGGGTGGAAAGCTCGATGCAGCGGGTCTTGGTGTCCAGATTGCGGGCTACGACGTTGGCCAGATAGCGGGCGGTGCCGGTCAGGGCCTTGTGGCCGAAAGCATCCACTGCGTGGACATCGTCGGCCAGCTCACAGACATAGCGGCCATCCTCCAGCTTGACGCCCTCCGACACCGCGATGACGATGCTGGGCTTCTTCTCCTGCATCACGCGCACCTTCTCGACGAAGTGCTCCACATTGAAGGGGACTTCGGGCAGGCAGATCATGTCCACGCCCTCGCAGTCGTCGCTCTTGGCCAGTGCGGCGGCGGCGGTCAGCCAGCCGGCGTTGCGGCCCATGATCTCGACGACGGTGACGTACTTGGTGCCGTAGACGGTGGCGTCGCGGATGATCTCCTTCATCACCACGCCGATGTACTTGGCCGCAGAGCCGTAGCCGGGGGTGTGGTCGGTGACCATCAGATCGTTGTCGATAGTCTTAGGCACGCCCATGAAGCGGATGTCGCTCTGGATGCACTCGCCGTACTCAGCCAGCTTGCCGATGGTGTCCATCGAGTCGTTGCCGCCGATGTAGAAGAAGTAGCCGATGTCCAGCTTTTCGAGGATGGCGAAGAGCTTCTTGTACACGGCCTCGTCGGTGTGCCAGTCGGGCAGCTTGTAGCGGCAGCTGCCGAGGAAGCTGGAGGGGGTGCGCTTGAGCAGCTCGATGTCGAGGTCATCGGTCAGCAGGGTGGACAGGTCCACGACCCGCTCCTCCAGCAGACCGGCGACGCCGTTGCACATGCCGTAGACGATGTCCGCGCCGCGGCTCTTGCAGCTCTCGAACACACCAGCCAGACTTGCGTTGATGACAGAGGTGGGGCCGCCGGACTGGCCAACGATTGCATTTTTACCCATGATGATTTCTCCTTTTTTGTTTTTCTGTTTCGGCTTTATCAAATCGTGCAGGAGCACGAAAACAGACGCGGGGAAGGGGAGAAGCGAGTTTCCTTACAGGCAGATGTGGCGGGGCGTACCGTTGACGTAGACAGGGGTGACCTCGTCGAGGATCAGCGGGCGGGCGTATTCCTCGAACGCCGCCGTCACCTGCATCCCGTCGGGGGTGATCCAGTCCAGCGGCACCTTCTTTTCGAGGTTTGCCACCTGCTGGACGTCCACTGCTTCGGTGATGCACTGATAAGGATACTCGGAAACGCGCTTGAGCGCGATCATTTTGCCCGTCTCACCGGCAAAGGCTGCGGCTGCCGCTGCGCCGCCCACGGCGTAGGCCTCGGTCACGTCGGTGCGGCTGGCCAGATGGCTGGCGCAGCGCTGCAGCGTCGAGAACTCGATGGCGCGGCTCTTGCAGTTCAGCTTGTCGTGGATGAGGTCGGACAGATAGCGGCTGGTGCCGCTGAGGATGGCTTTGTGGCCGAAAGCGTCCAGCTGGCCTGCCGTGGACACGAGGTCGCACAGATAGGTGCCGTCGGCGGTCTTGACGCCCTCGCTGGCCGCGATGATGACGTTGGACTTCACCCGCTGCAGCTCATCCACTCTGGCGAGGAACTTGTCCTGCTCAAAGGGGACTTCCGGCAGAAGGATGAGGTCGGGGCCGTCGCTGTCGTCGCCGCCTGCGAGGCAGGCTGCACCGGCCAGCCATCCGGCATGACGGCCCATGATCTCGGCCACGGTCACGCTGCGGATGTCGTAGACGGAGGAGTCACGGATGACTTCCTTGAGGATGGTGGCGATGTACTTGGCCGCAGAGCCGTAGCCGGGGGTGTGGTCGGTGAGGCAGAGGTCATTATCGATGGTCTTGGGTACACCGATAAAACGCACCGCACTGCCTACCTGTGCGCCGTAGCGGCTGAGCTTGGCGATGGTGTCCATCGAGTCGTTGCCGCCGATGTAGAACACCGCGCAGATGTCGTACTTGTCAAACAGGGTGAACAGCTTGACGTAGGGCGTGGAGTCCGCCTCCGGCTCGGGGAGCTTGTAGCGGCAGCTGCCCAGATAGCTGGACGGCGTGCGCTTGAGCAGCTCGATGCTGAGCCGGTCGTCCAGCAGGACGTTCAGCTCCACGAGTTCCTCTTTCAGCAGTCCCTCGATGCCGTATTTCATGCCGTAGACCTTGTCTGCGCCCAGACTGCAGGCGGCTTTATAGACGCCTGCGAGACTGGAATTGATGACGGCGGTAGGGCCGCCGCTCTGGCCGATGATGACATTCTTGGCCATGAGAACCTCCTTGTACCATTTACCGATAAATTGGACTTCCTGTGCGCCGCAGCACCGCTCCGCGCTGTCCCTGTTTCGCGGTCCGTACACCCTGCACAGTGTACGGACGGGGGAACAGCCAACAATCAATGACTGCAACTCGCACAAAAATTCTGGCAGGTCGTGCAAGCACTTCGAGAAATGTGTGCAAAAACCTGCTCTTCTTCTATTGTAACCGTTTTGCCTGTTGTATGCAAGTCCTAATTGGTTGCAGAGGCAAAAAAATTATGATAAAATAGGTACTGCACAGCTCTGCCGGGCCGGAAAGCGGGGATAACCCGCCGACACCCGGGCAGACTAAGAGCAGAACCAAACGAAAGCGGGAACACCTTTATGGGCATTTCACACGATTATCATAGCACGGGCCGGCGCCGCAGAGGCGGCCCCGGCGGCGTCATCCGGTTTGCGGGGGCCGTGGCCGGCATCCTGCTGGTGAGCTTCGCCATTACGGCCATCCTTGAGCACGGACAGGCACAGCCCGAAGAGCTGCCCACCGTGACGGCCAACGGCACGGCGCAGAATATTCTGGCCCCGCTGCCCATGCAGGGCGCGGCGGACAGCACCACCGACAGCGCCGTCAGCGGCGGGGAGAACGCAGCAGCGGACGGCACGCCCGCCGTGACCCTCGAGCAGTTCGGCCCGGCCCGTCAGACGGCGGGAGCCTACAGCGTCAAAGCCTACGACAGCAGCGTCATCCGCCAGCCTGCCAGCGGTCAGGTCGATTTGAGCTACTTCTCCGATGCCGCCTTCCTCGGTGACAGCCTGACGGTGGGCTTCTCCGACTATAAGATCAACCTCGGCGGTGCGCTCATCTGCGGCTACACCGGCGTTGGTCCGGATGCCATCGTCAACCGCAGCGCCGTCAAGAGCAGTGTGCGGGGCGAGGAAGTCGCGCTGGACGTGCTGGCCGCTGCTCAGCCCAAGAAGCTGTATATCCTGCTGGGTACCAACACCCTGACCACCGTGGGCGCGGCGGATCGCTTCCTCGCTTACTACGGCCAGATGCTGGATGTGCTGCGCCAGACGCTGGGGGAGGACTGCGTCATCTATGTTGAGTCCATCCCGCCCGTCCGCCCCGAGGCCGCAGCGGAAAAGCCGGGCCTTGCCTCGGACATCATCCGCTCGGTGAACGAGCAGCTGGCCCTGCTGGCCGCAGATAAGGGCTGTGTCTACCTCGATTTGTGGGAGACGCTGGCCGACGGCGAGGGCAACCTGAAAGAGGTGCTGGCTGCGCCGGACGGCGTCCACTTCTCGGCGGGCAACGGCTACGGCGCGTGGGTGACCTATCTGCGCAACCATGCAAAATATTCTGCCGATAATGCCTGGACACCCGGCAGCGCCTACGCAGGCTGAAATTTCAAAAATACAACGGCAAATGCCCTGAATCGCAGGATCCAGGGCATTTTTGCTGCAAAAAATCTCAAAAGAGAGTTTTATCGGACAGATGATTTGTAAAATAGGAGGCAGAAGAGAGCACGGCCAGAGGAAAGGACGGTAAAAATGAAGTACCTGTTTGTGACGCTCATGTGGAATGCCCGGGCCGAAATGCCCGGGCCGGGCGATATTTTTGCGGTCTGCTGTCAGTCTTATAGCCCGAATGGAATGACGCGGTACGGACGCTACACCCATCTGGACGACATGAGCGCCCTGACGCAGTGGACAAAAGATGCTGTTTACCACAACATCACGGTACTGGAAAAGGCAAAGCCGCGAAAAGAGATTTTGAATACAGTAGCGGAGACCTTCCCGGCCTATGACGTTCTGGTCCTGTGGAGCCGGAAAGAGCATGAGCTGTTCCGGCAGGCGATGCATGACTGCGGACATCGCCTCTGCACGGGGAAAGTCGTTCTGCTGGAAGAACTGCTGGGAGCAGTCGTCCGCCCCAGAAAGAGGGGCCGGGTGCCTTTTCAGCAGGTGCTGAGGGCGTTTCATGTCCAGACGACCCGGGAGACGTTTTACCAGCCGAAATACCGGGCGGGCTTTCTGCTTGAGCTGTGGGACAGGGTGAGCCAGCTTGCGGCGCAGAGCGAGGAGTGGACGCAGACAGAACTCTGCCTTAACCCCAGGACAAACACCGTCCACCTGCCGGGATGCAGTCATCTCGGCCTGACGGGCGGACAGCCCTGTACGCCGCAGGTGCTTCTGGAAGGTGCTGCCCTCTGCAGAGACTGCCAAAAGAAGAAGGCGCTGTATCTCTGGGAGATGGAGCGGCTGCACACAGTGAAGTTCCAGCCTCACGCAGGTGCTCTGGGGACGCCGCAGAATTATCCGCCGGCACCGAAGCTGTTCTACCGGGAGGGCGACCCGCAAAAGCTTTACCATGACCGTGCCTGCCCCTGCTGCAAACCGTTCCGGGAGGGGCCGGACTATCTGCAGTGGAAGCCGCTTTTCGGGAGAGCCGATGCGGCAGCCCTCGGCCTGACGGCCTGCGACCGGTGTTCACCGCTGGGCATCCGGTATGGGCAGACCCGGACGCAGATAGAGTCCTTCTGCAGCCAGAGAGGGATGCAGTGTGTGCTGCGGGATGGCGAGATCGACGTCACGACGTCCATCGGCGGGTGGCGGCTCGTCTGGAAGGGAAAAGATAAGATCTGGCTCTATCACAAGAACACCCATAGGAGCCATCTGACTGAGAGTGAGGACATCCCCGGCTATCACAGTCAGGCCATTCATAAGAAGACCATCATGGAGTATTTGGAATACATCGTCCAGCACGACCTCTACCGGAAAAACAGTCCGCTCCCGGAGACGGGGAGTGTCCCTGCCGCAAAACCGCCGAAGCCGACCCATCGGGGACACGGCCATCACCGGGACGCAAAGGGGGCAAAGCGTTTCCAAAAGCACAAGACGAACAAGGTGAAGGTGAGCTCACTGGAAGAACTGCAGGCGCTGGCCCGGCAGAAAATGACCGGAGAAGAGGAATAAAGACAAACAAAAATCCCGCCCTTTGCACATAGAGTGCAGAGGACGGGACGTTTTGTTTTTATGGAGAAGGGCAGAGGGACGAATTACTTCATCTTGCTCTTGGCCTTCATGCGCTGCTCGTGGTTGAGGATCTGCTTGCGGATGCGCAGGTTCTCAGGAGTGACCTCCAGCAGCTCGTCCTGAGCCAGGAACTCGAGGCAGCCCTCGAGGCTCAGCTTGCTGATGGGGATGAGGCGCAGAGCATCGTCAGAGCCGGAAGCACGGGTATTGGTCAGGTGCTTGGTCTTGCAGACGTTGACATCGACGTCCTCGCCGGAAGCGGTGTAGCCGATGACCATGCCCTCGTAGACCTTCTCGCCGGCGCCCACCAGCAGAGTGCCGCGCTGCTGCGCATTGAACAGGCCGTAGGTGACGGCCTCGCCGGTCTCAAAGCTGACCAGAGAACCGGTGGAGCGGTTGGCGATCATGCCAGCCCAGACGTCATAGCCGTCGAAGATCTGGTTGATGATGCCCTCGCCGTGGGTATCGGTCAGGAACTGGTTGCGGTAGCCGAACAGGCCGCGGCTGGGCATACGGAACTCCAGACGCACACGGTCGGAACCCAGAGACTCCATCTGCTGCAGGATGGCCTTGCGCTGGCCCAGACCGGTCATGACAGCACCCTGATACTGAGTGGGGACATCGATGACGACGTGCTCCATAGGCTCGTAGGTCTTGCCGTCGATGACCTTGGTCAGAACGTGCGGGGGAGAGACCTGCAGCTCATAGCCTTCGCGGCGCATGGTCTCGATGAGGATGGACAGATGCATCTCACCACGGCCCATGACACGGAAGGAATCGGTGGTGGCGGAATCCTCCACCTTCAGAGCGACGTCCTTCAGCAGCTCTTTTTGCAGACGGTCACGGATCTGGCGGCTGGTGACATACTTGCCCTCACGGCCGGCCAGCGGGCTGTCGTTGACGGAGAAGGTCATCTCGACGGTGGGGTCGTTGATCTTCACGAAGGGCAGCGGCTCGATATTGGAGGGGCTGCACAGGGTGTTGCCGATGGTGACGTCGGGCAGACCAGAGAAAGCCACGATGTCGCCTGCGGTGATGTTGTCGCAGGGCTGACGGCCATTGGCCTGGAAGTCATACAGCTTGGTCAGACGGCCGCGCATCTTGAGGTCGGGGTTGTGCCAGTCGCACACGACCACTTCCTCGCCCACCTTGGCGACGCCGTTCTGGATGCGGCCGATGCCGATGCGGCCAACGAACTCGTTGTAGTCCACAGAGGACACCAGCATCTGGAAGGGAGCCTCGGGGTCGCCCTCGGGCGGCTTGATGGTGCTCAGCAGGGTGTCGAACAGGGGGACCAGGTCGGTGCCGGGTACATCGGGGTCAAGGCTTGCAGTGCCGTCACGGCCACAGCAGAACAGCATGGGGCAGTCCAGCTGCTCGTCGGTAGCGCCCAGATCCATCAGCAGGTAGAGGACCTCGTCGATGACTTCCTTGATGCGGGCATCGGGACGGTCGATCTTGTTGATGGCGACCACAAGGCTCAGATTCTGCTGCAGAGCCTTCTGCAGCACGAAACGGGTCTGGGGCATGCAGCCCTCAGCAGCGTCCACCAGCAGCAGAACGCCGTTGACCATCTTCAGCACGCGCTCGACCTCGCCGCCGAAGTCGGCGTGGCCCGGGGTATCGACGATATTGATCTTGACGCCCTTGTAGGTGCAGGAGCAGTTCTTGGCCAGAATGGTGATGCCGCGCTCACGCTCGATGTCACCGCTGTCCATGACACGCTCTGCCACAGCCTGATTGTCGCGGAAAGCGCCGCTCTGGCGCAGCAGGGCGTCCACCAGCGTGGTCTTGCCGTGGTCAACGTGAGCGATGATAGCGACATTGCGCAAATCGTTACGAACCATAAAATACAACCTCTCTATTTTGAATCTCAGTAGAAGTTACGTCATACGATTTAAGTTTATATCATCCGGGGGTGGTTTGTCAAGATTGTATAAAAATTTTTTGATGGATTCGGCGTTTTGCCTGAGAATCGGCGATCGATTTGGGCGGCATTACAGCGCGAAACGTGATATACTTAATGTACTAAAGTTGGATGATCCCGTTGGAGGTGTGTCTATGAAACTGACGTTTTTGGGTGCCAACCACGAAGTGACCGGCAGCTGTACCCTCTTGGAAGCGGCGGGACAGCGCTACCTCATCGACTGTGGTATGGAACAGGGCAAGGATGTCTATGAGAACCAGCCCATCCCCGTTGCGCCGGGCGAGATCGACGGCGTGCTGGCCACCCATGCCCATATCGACCACACGGGCCTTCTGCCTCTTCTGGTGCGCAACGGCTTCCGGGGCAGGATCTACGCCACCAGGCCCACGGCAGAACTGTGCAGCATCATGCTGCGCGACTCGGCGCACATCCAGGAATTCGAAGCCGAGTGGAAGAACCGCAAGGGCCAGCGCTCCGGCGCAGAGCCTGTGGAACCTATGTACACCATTCAGGACGCCGAGGCAGCCATCGCGCTGTTCCGGGGCTATGATTACAATAAAGAGATCGAGCTTGCGCCCGGCATCGTCATCCGCTTTGTGGATGTGGGCCATCTGCTGGGCTCGTCCAGCATCGAGATCTGGGTGACGGAGAACGGTGCGACCACAAAGCTGGTCTTCTCCGGCGACATCGGCAACCTCGACCAGCCTATCATCAAGGATCCCACGTATCTGAAAGACGCGGATTACGTCTTTATGGAGTCCACCTACGGTGACCGCAGCCACGGCCCGCGGCCTGACTATGTGGCAGAACTGGCGAAGATCCTGCAGCGCACCTTCGACCGCGGCGGCAATGTGGTCATCCCGAGCTTTGCAGTGGGCCGCACCCAGGAACTGCTCTATTTCATCCGCGAGATAAAGGAAAAGAACTTGGTCACCGGCCACGGCTGCTTCCCGGTGTACATCGACAGCCCGCTGGCCATCGAGGCCACCCGCATCTTCAAGGACACCGACTCCTCCTGCTTTGATGAAGAGACCAACGCTCTGCTGGCAAAGGGCATCGACCCCATCCAGTTCCCGGGCCTGAAGGTCAGCGTCACCAGCGATGAGTCCCGTGCCATCAACACTGACCCCGTGCCGAAGGTCATCATCTCGGCCAGCGGCATGTGTGAAGCGGGCCGTATCCGCCACCACCTCAAGCACAACCTCTGGAGGAAGGAATGCACCATCCTCTTTGTGGGCTATCAGGCCGTGAACACGCTGGGCCGCTCTCTGCTGGAGGGTGCGGATAACGTGAAGCTCTTCGGCGAATCCATCGAGGTGCAGGCGGAGATCTGCCAGCTCACCGGCCTTTCGGGCCACGCCGACAGGGAGGGCCTGCTGAAGTGGGTCAACTCCTTTGAGCCGAAGCCCAAGCGGGTGTTCATCATCCACGGCGAGGATGAGGTGGAGAACATCTTTGCCCAGACCCTCACGGAGCAGGGTTTCAACGCCTGCGCACCTTATAATGGTGAGCAGTGGGCCATCGGTGCCGAGGGCGCGGTCTGCCTGAAGGAAGGCACCCGTATCCGCATCGAGCACCACATCAGCGAGGGTGCAGCCCGTGCAGCTACCGTCTTCCAGCGCCTGCTCAATGCCGGCAAGCGCCTGCTGCGGGTCATCGAGCACAACGAGGGCGGCGCCAACAAGGATCTCGCCAAGTTCGCCGACCAGATCAACGCTCTCTGTGACAAGTGGGACAGATGAGACAAACATCCCGGCGGCATAGCTGCTCCGAAAACATCGTTCTGAAATAAAATGATGGAAAACCGACCCGAGTTCGTGTGTCCTCACACGGCTCGGGTCGGTTCTTTTTTTGCGTCCAAAAGAGGAAAACACAGTTTTCTGTGCGCTTTTGCACAGGTTTCCGACTATTTCACGAGAATCGTTGACTTTGAATGCGCAAAATGCTACCATACGGCATAAGAAAAGGCAGAGATGACGAAATAAAGTTGTTTTACAGACGCGGAGGCCGGCATCTGTGCTGGAAACGGCTCGAAGTTTTTGTCTGCGTGCGGATGGTATCGGCAGAAGCCTTCGCACAGGAAATGACCGCATTGCATCATTCGATCAAAAAGTCAACAAAAAGAAAGGTCGTGGTCTCTATCGCAATCAAGGAATATTCCATGTCCCGGGACTCCACCCGGCAGCTCTCACCCAGCTTCAAGGTGAGGGAGTTTGCCTGCAAGGGCAGCGACGTTGTCCTCCTCGACGACGAGCTGGTAGTGCTGCTGCAGTGCATCCGGGAGCACTTCGGAAAGCCGGTATATATCACCAGCGGCTACCGCACCGCTGCCCACAACGCTGCCGTGGGCGGCAGCAAGTCCAGCCAGCACCTGCTGGGCCGGGCGGCGGATTTCCACGTCGAGGGTGTGCCGGTGGCTGCCGTCGCCGCCTACGCCGAGACCTTGCTGCCCTCCCGGGGCGGCATCGGACGGTATCCAAAGGACGCCGCCCACCCGAAGCGCAGCACTGGCTGGGTGCATATCGATACCCGGGCGGGCAAGAGCCGGTGGAAGATGTAAAAAGACTCTGAAACTGTTATTGCGATTACAATATAAAAGCGGCCCTCTCCCGGAAAAGGGAAGAGGGCCGTTTTCCTGCAGCAACGCCCCCGCTGGTGGAAACACTGGCGGGGGCGTTAGGTTTATGAATCGGCGCGCAGGAGGTCGGCGGGTCTGATGTGCAGGATGTCGCAGAGTGCAAAGAGATTATCTGTTTTGGGCATCCCGGCGCCTCGCTCATAATAGCCGATGGTGCCGATGGTGACACCAAGCTTCTCCGCAAGCTCCAGCTGCGTCAGCCCGGCGGCCTGCCGTGCCTCGCGGATGATACGGGCAGATTCGGGGTGGCTGCGGGTGGGCATAAAGAATCACCTCAATTCTGAATGATATACATCGGCCGCTTTGGTATAGCCAGAGCGGTTATTTTTTATGCTTCCTTTGTCCCCACGACAGACACGACAGACGCAGGACATTTTTTATAACGTCCAGTGAGGACGAGGGCCTTGACATACTCCACCGCTTTGGTCTGGCCTTCGTCGTTGAGCTGGTCGGAGGCTGCAAGGAAGGTGGACTGCTGGAAAAATCCTAATCAAACAAATCCGAATGCGTACCGGTACGGAACAGGAAAAGCTCAAGAGCGCCGCCGTCCACACGGTAAACGAGCAGCCAGTCGGGCCGGATGTGGCACTCCCGGAAGCCGATATAATCTCCGGTGAGAGCGTGGTCACGGTTCCGATCCGGCAAAGCCTGCCCGGCGGCGAGCCAGTCCACAACGGTGTTCAGCTCATCCAGCGGCAGGCCGCGCCTGGCTGCAAGCTTGAGGTCTTTCTTGAATCGGTTGGAAAGGACGACTTCAAGCATCCGTCAGCACCTCATTCATGGCGTCCTTGAAGGAAGCATAGCGCTTATACTTTTCCGGGTGAGCCTTCATCTCGGCATACTCATTCAGAGCTGCAGCCGTCTCCGCGTTGGGATTTTCCCGGGTGACGACGAAAGGCAGGCCCTGCACGCGAAGGGACTGCTTCAGGAAGAGGGTGATCGCCGTGGACAAATCAATGCCGAGGTCTGCAAAAAGCTCCTGACTCGAGCGCTTCAGCTCCGGGTCAAGACTGATATTCGTGCTGGTTTTTGCCATAACAGAACGCCTCCTTGTTGGTTTTCTATTCTCACTATAGCATTTTTTGGTCAGAATGTCAACATAACATGCGCGTATTGTGCGCACAAAAAAGGAAGAAAGCCATTCGGGCCGACGCCGAGTTTGAGCGGCTGAGGAAGAGCGTGAAGTAAGAGACCGGCCATAACTGTATAGCATGACAACGCCCCCTTCAAAAATTTTTGAGGGAGCGTTGTCATGTGAACAAAAAAGAAGTGAGGTAAAAAGTGGGGCAATGGAATAAGAAAACCGCCCAGATTCTAACGAATCTAGGCGGTTTTTGGTGGAGCGGGCAATGGGAATCGAACCCACCTCCTCAGCTTGGAAGGCTGATATACTAGCCGATGTACGATGCCCGCATATTCTGTTTTGCCGGGATGCAAGCAGTATTATAGCATGATTCACGGCAAATGTCCAGCATTTTTTGCCCAAAGTGCAGAAGGAGAAGAAACCTTTGCCGCTGAGCTGGCGTTTGCCTGTTTACTTTGGAGCAGTTTTATTGTAAAATAGACAGGAGATAAAACCGGCGGCGCACAGCGCGGCCAAATCTGATACAGGTGGTGTATGTTATTATGGCATTGAAATATCAGCGTATCCTTCTGAAGATCAGCGGCGAGGCCCTCGGCGGCGAAAAGGGGACCGGTTTCGACGAGCCGACCATGGACGCGATCTGCGGCGGCGTAAAGAAGGCCCATGAGCTGGGCGTTCAGATCGGCATCGTCGTAGGCGGCGGCAACTTCTGGCGCGGCCGTTCCAGCGGCAGGATGGAGCGCACGCTGGCCGACAAGATCGGTATGCTGGCAACGGTGATGAACGCTCTGGCTGTCTCCGACAAGCTGGAGCAGCTGGGTGTGCCGACCGAGGTGTTCACCTCCATCACCATGCCGCAGGTGGCCCCGGCCTTCACCCGCAAGGACGCTCTCCGCGCAATGGACGAGGGCAAGATCGCCATCTTCGGCGGCGGTACGGGCAACCCCTTCTTCTCCACCGACACGACCACTGCCCTGCGCGCCGTTGAGGTGAGCGCAGACATCATGTTCAAGGCCACGATGGTGGACGGCGTCTATGACAAGGACCCCCACAAGTACCCCGACGCAAAGAAGTACGAGACCCTTACCTTTACCAAGGTGCTGGAAGACCGTCTGGCTGTTATGGACGGCACTGCCGCCACCCTCTGCCGGGACAACAAGCTCCCCATCCTCGTGTTCGATCTGGCCGACCCCGACAACATCGCCCGTGCTGTGCAGGGTGAGAACGTGGGTACACTGGTCTACGAGGGCTGAGCATACCGCCCCGCTTCCGACAATAGAATATCCCAGACGCCTTTTCGCGGCTGGTGAGAATTGATAACAAACAGGAGACAAGGACAATGAGCAGCAACACCAAGGCATTCGAAGACAAGATGAAGAGCGCAGTCGAGCATCTGGAGCGCGAGCTGAAGACCGTGCGCGCAGGCCGCGCCAACCCCGGCGTTCTGGACAAGGTGACCGTGGATTACTACGGTTCTCCCACGCCCATCCAGCAGGTGGCTTCTGTGGCTGTCAGCGAGGCCCGCACCCTGACCATCACCCCGTGGGACCGCACCCTGCTGCGCGCCATCAGCAAGGCGATCCTGGCCAGCGATGTGGGCATCAACCCCATTGATGACGGCCAGACCATCCGTCTGAACTTCCCGGCTCCCACCGAGGAGCGCCGCAAGCAGCTGGCCAAGGAAGTCTCCAAGATGGGCGAAGAGGCAAAGGTCGCCGTCCGCAACGTCCGCCGTGACGCCATGGATAAGGCCAAGGCCATGAAGAAGGCCGGTGAGCTGACCGAGGACACCCAGAAGACCATGGAAGAGGACGTCCAGAAGCTGACCGACAAGTATGTGAAGAACATCGACGCTGCCGTGGAAGAGAAGCAGAAGGAGATCATGTCCGTCTGATTCCGACTGCAGGCAAAGCAGGGAGGTGCCGTGCGCTGAAAGAAGGTGCGCGGCACTTTTTGCCAGACGAGACGTAGAGGAAGAAGAGCATGGAGCATTCAAAGGATCTTGCGAAGGGACTGTCCATCGGCATCATCATGGACGGCAACGGCCGCTGGGCCAAGAGCCGCGGCCTGCCCCGCACCGCCGGCCATAAAAAGGGCGCACAGGTCTTTCAGGACATTGCGGACTACTGCGATGAACTGGGCGTAGAGTCGGTGTATTTTTACGCATTCTCGACCGAAAACTGGAAGCGTCCCGCCGAGGAGGTAGGCGCGATCATGCGGCTGTTCGGCGAATACCTCATCAAGGGCTTCGACTACGAGAACCGGAATGTCCGCATCTGCTTCATGGGCGACCGCACGGTGCTGGAGCCCAAGCTGCAGGAGCTGATGAACAAGCTGGAGCGGGACTCTGCCTGCAAGACCGGCCTGACCATCAACATCGCCATCAACTACGGAGGACGGCCTGAGATCGTCCGGGCGGCCCAGAGCCTCGCGGCCAAGGCGGCTGCGGGCGAGCTGAAGCCCGAGGACATCACGGAAGAGGTTCTTTCGGCCCAGATGTACACCGCCGGCCAGAAAGACCCCGACTTCATCCTCCGCCCCAGCGGAGAAAAGCGGCTCTCCAACTTCATGCTCTGGCAGGCGGCCTACTCCGAACTGGTGGAAATGGACGTTCTGTGGCCTGATTTCACCCGTGATGACCTCGATGCCGCCATCATGGAGTTCAACCGGCGCTCCCGCCGCTTCGGCGGACTCTGAGAGCAGCAACCGATACGCAAGATGCCGCGCAGCGTGCGCGGCCCCCGGAGAGCGCCCGGTATTTCCTCGGGCGCTGACGCTGCAGACCCTGCCAGAGCAGGGGAGCGGCTCCCGGACGAAACAAAGGAGAACATGAAACTATGAAAACACGAATCATCACAGCCGTGGTGGGCCTGATCGTTCTGGCAGGCGTCCTGTTCACCTTCGATACGCTGGTGTTCAATCTGGTCATCGCGGCCATCACCCTCATCGCCCTGCATGAAATTTACTCTGCGCTGGGTTTTGAAAAGCAGGACTGGCCGCTGCTGGCTGTTCTGGTGCCCTACACACTGCTCATCATGCTGTCGAGCTACAGCGTCTTCCGGGCGATGGTGATGCCCGCTTCCTTCCTCGTGGTGCTGTTCTATGCCATCTACCTTGTAGTGCGCAACGGCGTTATCAGCTACCAGAAAGCCAGCGGCCTCGCCATGTTTTCGGGCATTGTGATCTTCTGCTTCTACTCGTTCATCCGGCTCAAGGAGATGCTGCCGGTGGAGGAGTATGGCTACGACGCCATCTTCTTCATCCTGCTCATCCTCTGCTTCGCCTGGGGCGGCGATACCTGCGCCTACTTCGCGGGCCGCGCCTTTGGCAAGCATAAGCTCTGCCCGGTGGTCAGCCCCAAAAAGACGGTGGAAGGTGCTGTTGGCGGCGTGCTGGGTACTATGGTGTTCGGTGTGCTGATCACGGTCATCTACTCCATCGCAGCGGACCGGATGGAAGAGTTCACCCGCTCCAACATTGGCGTATCCATGTATGTTATCATTGCGCTGCTGGCCTGTGTGGCTGCGGTGCTGGGCATCTACGGCGACCTGTTCGCCAGCGTGGTCAAGCGCCAGTGCGGCATCAAGGACTACGGCACCATCTTCCCGGGCCACGGCGGCATCCTCGACCGCTTCGACAGCGTGATGTTCATCGCGCCCTTCGTCACCATGGTGGTCATCGCAGCATTCTACGATTAAAATCAGCAGGAGATAGATTCTTTATGGCTAAGAAAATCACGCTGCTGGGCTCTACCGGCTCCATCGGCACCCAGAGTCTCGATGTCATCCGCGCTCAAGGGTATGAGGTGTTCGGCCTGTCGGCTCACAGCCAGACGGATAAAATTTTGCAGCAGATAGAAGAATTCCACCCGAAATACGTCTGTATGACCAGTGAGGCCGGTGCCGAAAAGCTTTCGGCTGCGCTGGCCGGCCGCGCCGATGCACCCAGGCTCCTGACCGGCCCGGAGGGCCTGAAGGCCCTCGCCGCGATGGACGGCCCGGACGTGGTGCTGAACAGCGTGGTGGGCATCGCGGGCCTCGGCGCAAGCCTTGCCGCCATCGAGAGCGGCCATGACCTGGCCCTCGCCAACAAGGAAAGCCTCGTCACCGGCGGCCATCTCGTCACCCAGGCCGTGGCGAAGCACGGCGTCAGGCTGCTGCCCGTGGACAGTGAGCACTCGGCCATCTTCCAGTGCCTGCAGGATAAGGAGAGCGCCAAGAGCCTGACCAAGATCCTGCTGACGGCCTCCGGCGGCCCCTTCTTCGGCATGAAGACCGAAGAGCTGCGGGGCAAGACCAAGGTCGATGCCCTCAAGCATCCCAACTGGAACATGGGCGCAAAGATCACCATCGACAGCGCCACCCTGATGAATAAGGGCCTCGAGCTCATCGAGGCTGTGTGGCTGTTCGGTCTGCCTCCGGAGAAGATCCAGATCGTCGTCCAGCGCCAGAGCATCGTCCACTCGGCGGTGCAGTACAGCGACAACTCCATCATCGCCCAACTGGGTGTGCCGGACATGCGCATCCCCATCCAGTATGCGCTGACCTATCCGGCCCGTGTGCCGGGCGTTGTGCCGGAGCTGGACTTCACCACCCTCAGGCTGCTGACCTTCGATGTGGCCGACGAGGAGACGTTCCGCTGCCTCGCCGCCTGCAAGAAGGCCATCCGAAAGGGCGGTCTCGGCCCCTGCGCCGCCAACGGTGCCAACGAGGAGGCCGTCAAGCTCTTCCTCGAGGATAAGATCGGCTTCCTCGACATCGGCCGTCTGGTGGAGGCTGTCGTGGACAGCGACAGCTTCGGCGGCGGCTACAGCCTCGCGGATGTGTATGAGTGTGACCGTATGGCCCGCGCATTCGTGAGAGCACACCTGTAATATAGGAGAAATAATGTCAGTTTTCATCACCTTTGCAGCCGCGCTGCTCATCTTCGGCGCAGTCATCGCCATCCACGAGTTTGGCCATTTTGCAGTGGCAAAGCTCTGCGGGGTCCAGGTCAACGAGTTTTCCATTGGCATGGGTCCGACCCTCATCAAGACCTACCGCAAAGGCACACAGTATACCCTGCGGCTCCTGCCCGTAGGCGGCTTTGTGGCGCTGGAAGGGGAGGAGAGCCCCGAGAGTGAGCAGGCCGAGGGTGGAAGCGGGGACGATGACGGCCCGGACATCCCGCCGGAGGTGCTGGCGCAGCGGACAGGCAAGCCGCTGAACGAGGCGGCTGTCTGGCAGCGGATGCTGGTGATGGCGGCAGGCGCGGTGATGAACTTCGTGCTGGGCTTCGTGGTGCTGCTGCTCCTCATCTCGCTGCGCAGTGAGCCCATCACCAGCAAGGTCATCTATGCCGTGGAGGACAACGCCCTCTGCGGCCAGACCGGCCTGCAGGCCGGCGACGAGATCGTGGCCGTCAACGGGCGGCACTGCTTCGTGGCCAACGATATGCTCTACGAGCTTATGCGCACCGAGAGCTACCGCGCGGACTTCACCGTCCGCCGGGATGGCAGGCTCGTGGAGCTGCCGGACGTCCGGTTCGACACCTGGCAGGATGAGCAGGGCCAGACCCACATGACACTGGGCTTTACAGTCTATGGCCTCAAAAAAACACCGCTGAACGTCCTGAAAGAGTCGGCCAACAGCGTTATCTACTATGGACGCATTATCTATACTTCGCTGGCCGACCTTCTGCGGGGCCGCGAGAGCATCAACGACCTGTCCGGCCCGGTGGGCATCGTGACCGCCATCGGTCAGGCCGCAAGCTACGGCTGGGAGGATGTGGCTGAGCTGCTGGTGCTCATCACCATCAACCTTGGCGTCTTCAATCTGCTGCCGTTCCCGGCGCTGGACGGCGGAAAGATCGTCTTCCTGCTCATCGAGGCAGTCACCGGCCATGCAGTGCCGGAAAAGATCCAGGGCAGCCTGACCGTCGCAGCCTTTGCGCTGCTGTTCGGCCTGATGCTCTTTGCAACGTACAATGACATCGTCCGGCTCGTGACCGGAGCAGTTTGAAAGAGGTAAAACCATGCGGCAGCTGAAACGTGAAGTGAAGATCGGCAATGTGACCATCGGCGGCAAGAATCCCATTGCCGTACAGACCATGCTGAACGTCCCGGTGGAGGACATCGATGGCAATGTGGCGCAGGCAAAGCGCTGCGAAGCGGCAGGCTGTCAGATCTTGCGCGTGACCTGTCCCAGTGCGGCAGACGCCAAGTGCATCGAGGCGGTCAAGAACGCCGTGAATATCCCCATCGTGGCGGACATCCACTTCGACTACAAGGCTGCCATCGCCTGTGCCGACGTGGGCGTGGATAAGATCCGCATCAACCCGGGCAACATCGGCGACGATGACCGCGTGAAGGCGGTCGTGGATGCCTGCCAGCAGAAAAATATCCCCATCCGCATCGGCGTCAACGGCGGCAGTCTGGAAAAGCACATCCTCGCCAAGTACGGCGCACCTGTGCCGGAAGCGATGGTGGAGAGCGCTCTGTACCATGTCCGTCTGCTGGAAAAGTTCGACTTCAACAACATCGTCATCTCCATCAAGAACTCCAACGTCCCCCGCATGATGGAGGCATACCGCCAGCTCAGCGCTGTGACCGACTACCCGCTCCATGTGGGCGTCACGGAGGCCGGCACTTACCAGATGGGCCTGCTCAAGAGCGGCATGGGCATCGGCGGGATGCTGCTGGAGGGGATCGGCGACACCATCCGTGTCTCGCTGGCCGCTGACCCTGAGAAGGAGGTGGAAGCAGGCTACAATATCCTGCGCGCTGTCGGCTTCCCGGTGGCCGGCCCGGAGGTCATCACCTGCCCGACCTGCGGCCGCACCCAGTACCCCTGCACCGAAATCGCAAATGAGGTGGAGCGCCGGCTCCAGGGCTGCAAAAAGTCCATCAAAGTGGCTGTTATGGGCTGTGTCGTCAACGGCCCCGGCGAGGCCCGTGAGGCGGACATCGGCATTGCCGGCGGCAAGGGCGAGGCAGTGCTGTTCGTCCACGGCGAACCCGTCAGGAAGCTGACGGGGGATAATATCCTCGACCAGTTCATGGAGGAGATCGATAAGCTGTGATTTTACAGAATAAGCTTGGTCTGACGAGTGAAGCTGAGCTTGCTCGGGCAGAAGAAAAACTCAGCAAGACCCGGGCGCTTGAGCTCTATGACACCGGCCTGTTGGATACCTTCGAGGTAGGCACCTTCAAAGGGCTTGCGGCCATCCATAAATGCCTGTTCGGTGATGTCTACGAGTTCGCTGGACAGATGCGGACAGTGAATATTGCAAAAGGAAATTTCCGCTTTGCACCGGTGATGTATCTGCGACCGGCACTGGAAAGCATCGACGCCATGCCGCAGTCTTCTTTCGATGAGATCATCGAGAAGTATGTGGAGATGAATGTGGCGCATCCGTTTCGGGAGGGCAATGGCCGAAGCACCCGAATCTGGCTGGATGCTATTCTGAAAAAAGAACTGCATCAGGTCATCGACTGGAGCAGGGTGGATAAAGAAGATTACCTTCTTGCAATGGAGCGCAGCCCGGTCAAGGATGTGGAGATAAAAGCGCTGCTGCACGCTGCTCTGACCGAAAAAATCAATGACCGCGAAGTCTATATGAAAGGCATCGACGCCAGTTACCACTACGAAGGCTATTATGTCTTTAAGACAGAAGATTTGACTTAAGAACAACCTGCTGCCACGCCCTTTTCCGGGGCGCGGCAGTTTGTCTTGCTATCGGATAGAAAAGGAGTACCACTGTGACACCACTTGTTTCCCAGCTATGGCCGCAGTTTATGGCGGACCCGGACTTTGCGGCCTGTTTTGGCCGCGTGGTCGTCGAGCACGCCCAGATGCTGCGGCAGGAGCGGCAGGTCATCTTTACGCTGCGCAGTTCTGCCCCGCTGGACAAGGGGCTGTGCGCCCGGCTGCTGGCCTCGCTGGCACCGGATTACGAGGGCTTCGAGCTCCGCATCAACAATCTTTTCGGCTATGCGACGCTGGATGAAGCCGGTCTGCGGGAGCTGATGGAGGAGATGAAGCGGGACGGCATCCCCATCAACGGCTTCCTCGACCGCTGCCGCATCACCATCACCGGCCAGAACATCACCATCGGCGTCTGCCACGGCACGAAGTTTTTGCAGGAGATGCAGTTCGAGCGCCTGCTGGCGGAGCGCATCGCTGCCCACACCGGCGTAAAGCCCAGAGTGACGCTGGAAAGCAGCGTGGGCGAGGCCGAACAGCGCCAGATGGAAGAAAAGCTCGAGCGGAAAATTGCGCCGCCCGTCGTCAAGTTTGAGAAAAAGAACACTGCCCCCTCCATCAAGGTGGAGGGCCTCGACCTCACGGACAAGCCCGTCACCATCTTCCACGGCAAGATGTTCACCCCGAAAAACCTCACCCCCCTCAAGGATCTGGGCGGCGAGGGCGGCAAGTGCATGATCTGGGGCGACGTCTTCTTCACAGAGGTGAAGGGCAGCTTCCGCAAGATATACACGGTCTCCATCACCGATTACACCGGCTCCATCAACCTGAAGATCCGTGCGCAGGAAGGGGAGGACTGCTCCAAGTGGGAGTCCATCCCCAAGGGTACGACGGTCGTGGTGCGCGGCGACTGCTCCTACGATAAGTACGAGCACGACTATATCGTCTGGCCCTACGACGTCCTCTTTGTCGAGCGCAAAAAGCGGGAGGATAACGCCCCCGTCAAGCGGGTGGAGCTGCATCTGCATACCAAGCTGTCCAGCATGGACGCCTTCTGCGACCCCGGCGGCATCGTCAAGCTGGCCCACCGGATGGGCCACCCGGCCATCGCCATCACCGACCACGGCGTCTGCCAGGGCTACCCCGAGGCTATGCTGGCGGCGGACGCCATCCACAAGACAGACCCGGACTTCAAGCTCATCTACGGCTGTGAGGCCTACTTTGTCGATGACATGATACCCTGCGTCTACGGCGTGAAAGACGAGCCGCTGAACGGTGAGTTCTGCGTCTTCGACACTGAGACGACGGGCCTCGACCCCGGCGTGGAATATCTGACAGAGATCGGCGCGGTCATCGTGCGGAACGGGGAGGTGGTGGAAGAATTCGACACCTTCGTAAAACCCGGAAAGCCCATCACCTCCAAGATCACCGAGCTGACCGGCATCACCAACGAGATGGTGGCTGACGCCCCCGGCGAGGCCGAGGCGCTGAAAGCCTTCCTCGACTTTGTGGATGGCCGCATCCTCGTGGGCCACAACGCCCACTCCTTCGACATCCGGTTCCTCCGCGCCGCCGCCAAGCGGAGCGGCATCGAGTTTGAGCCGACCTATATCGACACCCTGACCATGGCTCAGGCCATGTACCCCGGCCTCCACAACTACAAGCAGGGGACCATCAACAAGCATCTGGAGCTGCCCGCCTACGAGGCCCACCGCGCCTGCGAGGACTCTGCCGCACTGGGCCGCATCTTCTGCGTCATGCTGAAAGATCTGGAGGAAAAGCAGGTGACTGCCGTCAGCGGCATCAACACCGGCCTCGGCGGGAACCGCGAGGTGCTGAAGAAGAAGTATTATCACCTCATCATCCTCGTGCGCAGCCAGATGGGCCTGAAAAACCTCTATAAGATCGTCAGCGAGGCCCATGTCAACTACTTCTTCAAGAAGCCCCGCGTCCCCCGCAGCCTTCTGAACAAGTACCGGGACGGCCTTATCCTCACTTCTGCCTGTGAAGCAGGAGAACTTTACAGGGCGATCGTGGAGGGCCGCTCCTACGAAGAACTGAAGAAAATTGCATCGTACTACGATGTTTTGGAGGTACAGCCTCTGGGCAACAACGCCTATATGGTGCGGGATGGAAAGGTGGAGAGCGAAGAGGTCATCAAGGACTTCAACCGCACCGTCATCAAGCTGGGCGAAGACCTGCACAAGCCCGTCATCGCTACCGGCGACGTCCATTTCACCGAGCCGGAGGACGCCATCTACCGCTCTGTCCTGCAGGCGGGCAACGGCTTCAAGGACGCGGACAACCAGCCGCCCCTGTTCTACCGCACCACCGAGGATATGCTGAACCAGTTCAGCTACCTGCCCAGGGAAAAGGCCTACGAGATCGTCGTGACCAACCCCCGCAAGATAGCGGCCAGCATCGACGGCAACGTCCGCGCCATCCCGCGCGGCACCTACCCGCCCAGCATCGAGGGCGCAGAACAGCAGCTCCGGGATGCGACCTGGGAACACGCCAAGCGGGACTATGGCGACCCTCTGCCCGAGATCGTGGAGAAGCGCCTGCAAAAAGAGCTGGACTCCATCTGCGGCCACGGCTACGCCGTCCTGTACGTCATCGCGGTCAAACTGGTGGCCTATTCCAACGCGGGCGGCTATCAGGTGGGCAGTCGTGGTTCGGTCGGCTCGTCGGCTGTGGCCCACTTCTCCGGCATCTCGGAGGTCAACAGCCTGCCGCCCCACTACCGCTGCCCCAAGTGCAAGTACAGCGAGTTCATCACCGATGGCAGCGTGGACGACGGCTTCGACCTGCCCGACAAGAACTGCCCCCACTGCGGCACCCGGATGCTGGTGGACGGCCACGACATCCCTTTCGAGACCTTCCTTGGTTTCTACGGCGACAAGGAGCCTGATATTGACCTGAACTTCTCGGGCGAATACCAGTCCAACGTCCACCGCTACACGGAAGAGCTGTTCGGCAAGGCCAACGTCTTCAAGGCCGGCACCGTCTCCGGTATTCAGGACAAGACGGCCTACGGTTACGTCAAAAAGTATCTGGACGATCGGGGGAGAACGGTCAACCACGCCGAGGAGAACCGCCTGACCCTGGGCTGTACCGGCGTCAAGCGTACCACCGGCCAGCATCCCGGCGGCATGGTCGTCGTGCCGGACACCTATGAGATCTATGATTTCTGCCCCATCCAGCACCCGGCGGACGATGTGGCGGGCGGTCTGCTGACCACCCACTTCGAGTTCAAATATCTCCACGACACCCTGCTCAAGCTGGACGAGCTGGGCCACGATATGCCTACCTTCTACAAGTATTTCGAGGAGTACACCGGCATCCCCGTGGACAGCATCCCCATGAACGACCCCAAGGTCTACAGCCTGCTCACCAGCCCGGAAGAGCTGGGTGTGACGCCGGAGCAGATCGACAGCCAGACCGGCACCTTCGGCATCCCCGAGATGGGCACCAACTTCGTGCGCGGAATGCTGGTGGAGGCCCGTCCCAAGAATTTCTCCGAGCTGATCCAGATCTCGGGCCTGTCCCACGGCACCGACGTCTGGACAGGCAACGCCGACGAGCTCATCCGCAGCGGCACCTGCACCATCGCGGAGGTCATCGGCTGCCGTGACAGCATCATGCTCTACCTGCTCCGCAAGGGCCTCGAGCCCAAGATGGCCTTCGATATTATGGAGGCCGTCCGTAAGGGCAAGGTGGCCAAGGGCGGCTTTGCCCCCGGCTGGGAAGAGGCCATGCGGGAGCACGAGGTGCCGGACTGGTACATCGAGAGCTGCCGCAAGATAAAATATATGTTCCCGAAAGCCCATGCGGTGGCCTACCTGATGTCGGCCATCCGGCTCATGTGGTTCAAGCTCTACCACCCGCAGGCGTTCTATGCGGTGTACTTCACCGTCCGCGGCGATGACATCGACTATGAAGCCGCTGTGGGCGGTGCGGCGGTGGCCCGCGCCCACATGAATGAGGTGAAGCGCCGCCTCAAGGAAGAAAAGAACGCCAAGGATGAAGATGTGCTCGTCTCGCTCCAGTTGGTCAACGAGATGCTGGTGCGCGGCTACGAGTTCCTGCCCATCGAGCTGGGCAAGAGCCGGGGCTCGAAGTATGTGGTGGAGGACGGCAAGGTGCGCCTGCCCTTCTGCTCCTTGAAGGGTCTGGGCGGTGCCGCCGCCGATGCGCTGGAAAACGCCACCCTCCATGGGCAGGAGTACCTCTCCATCGAGGAGCTGCAGCAGGCCTCCGGCGTTGGCAGCAGTATCATCGACCGCCTGCGTCAGGTGGGCGCTCTGGGCGACCTGCCGGAAAGCAGTCAGGTGAGCTTTTTCTGACAAAACTGCATAGGGTTTCAAAACACACGGTCTGCCGTAAAAGGCGGGCCGTGTGTTTTTTTGTCCTCCCGGCGGGGGCAGGGTGTTTTTGGCATTTCCGGCCCGACAAAAAGTAAACAAATAAAATAGCGAAATTTTGTAGATTATTACCATTGAAAAAGTAGGGGGGGGGGTAAAATGATGAAAAGACCTGTGCCGAGCTGGTGCAAAAAGCGGGAACGACACCCCGGGATGCCCGCCATGCGGAGGCGAACGAGGTATCCTTTTTGCTGCGGGACAGGCTTTGAATGTACAACAGGGAGGATTTTGTATGCAGCGAAAAGATTTGGCTCTGCGGGTGCTGTCTACGGCAGCAATTATGTCTATTGTTACTTCTATTGCAGCCCCGGCCTTTGCGGATATTTACTATATCGGCAACGGCAGCATTGACGTAGAGACCATAACGAGTACGGACGGCAAGCAGTATGTGAAAGTAACTCAGGGGGATAAGACCTACACCGACACCAGCGACGAGATCGTGATCAAGGACGGCAACAACGAGGGGAACGCTGCCCAGAAAGAGGAAAACCGTATTGAGGGGAAGAAGGCAAAGGTAGCAATCCCGGACGATGAGCGCACTGATACGCAGGAGCTGGAAGCAACCGGGTCTGCGGACGCTGCCGGGGAGGGCCAGCCTGACCCGGACGCGGCCTTTACCCTGAGCGAGGAAGAGGAGGACTCTGAGGAGGGCAAGGACCCCACGGACAACTCCACGGAGAATCCCACGGAGAACCCCACTGATAATCCCACAGAGAAACCCACGGAGAATCCTACGGACGACCCCACGGAGCCCCCCAAGAAGGATGTGGTGTACGAGTACGCCCCGGCGGCAGACCCGAATCCGGAGCAGCAGGCCACGAAACTCGCCCCCACCACCTCTGCCACCCCTACGGCAAAGACCAAGGAGACCACTCTGGCCGCCGCCCCCACCGCCAGCCCGGCGGCTGATCCTGCCACTCCGGCAGAGGGCAGCGCCAAAAACCCCACCAAAAACGTCATCCGGGTCATCAATAACTGGGTGGGCGATGCGGCCAAGGAACTCAAGATTCGGCTCAGCAATGTGAATATTAAGGCGGAGAATGCAGGTCGGAAAGCTGCAATGGATGTCTCCGGCGGCGGAAAGACAAAAGTTGAGCTGGACGGCCAGAATGTTTTGGACAGTTATAGCGTCCTGTATCAGGCAGGACTGCGCAAGCAGGGAGAGGGAACGCTGACCATCACAGACGAGACCAATGACGAGGGAAAGGAAATCACCACCCTCAAATCAGAATCAGACACCTCCGGCAGCCTGACTGCAAAAGGTGCAGGTGGGAACGGAGCGGCAGGCATCGGGGGAAGTGCTGCCGAAGGCACAAAAAACATCATCATTGAGGGCTATGCAACGGTTGACGCAGCAGGCGGCGGGTATGGCGCAGGCATTGGCGGCGGCGGCTACTATGGAGAGAAAAAACCTGGAGATGCAGAAAACATCATCATCCAGGGCTATGCAACTGTTCACGCAAGCGGCAACGCAGGCATTGGCGGCGGCTATGCAGGAAATGCAAAAAACATCATCATCCGGGGGCATTCCAAGGTGACGGCATCCGGCGCCACTGCCATCGGCGGCGGCAGTGCTGGGTGGGACGGCTATTACGGTGGCTCGGCAAAGGGCATCGTGATCTGTGACCATGCCACCGTCAACGCTAGCACCAGTGGCAACGGTGCCGCCATCGGCGCTGCCGGAGATAATGGCAAGGACACCGAAGCAGAGGTGACCATTGGCACGGCCGGGGCTACCGCAGAGCAGGAAGATGTCCATGTCACGGCAAGCGGGTTCACCGGCTCTGCCATTGGCAGTGGCACAAAAGATACCAAGGTCACCATTCAGGGCCATTCGACCATCCTGATGGAGAGCAGAAGAGAAAATTCCGCTGCGATCGGAAGTAAGGATGGAGATGTGGAGGTCAATATAAAGGACAATGTTACCATTGATGCCAATGGTGAGGGCAATTCAATCCGATATGAAGGAGGAGGCTCCGGTATCGGCGGCGGGGATATTCGCGGAGATTCGAACAGAAAAGTTGTAGTGAACATTGACGGCGGAACAAATGGAAAAGTCAAGATCGGCGATTACATTCAAATATTTGGAAAATATGGTGCGATTTCCGCCACCGAGGTCAACATCGGCAACAATGTGCTGCTTAAAATGAAACCATGGGAATCGCCGGATGATAAGTATATCAATGTGAAAGGTGCTGAGGCTGCGGTAGGCACAAGAAATAACCCCACAGCCGGCGGCCTTGTAAACACCATTGGCGATAATACGGAGCTGTGGTATTATAAGCGGGGTGTACAGCATAAGATCGTCCATGGCAAAAATGTTTGCACCAAAAAAGAGATCGGCCGCAAGGATGCCACCTGCACGGAAGATGGCTGGGTGAAGTACGAATGCACCTATGAGAGCGATAGGTATGCCACTGCCCCGGAGCATAACTACCAGTGGACGGAGACTATCCCCGCCACCGGCCACCGCTGGGGCGAGTGGGTGGAGGACACTGCTGCAGGCACAAGGACCCGCGAGTGCAGCGTTTGCCATGCAACCGAGACCGAGCCCCTGCCCTCCGACACCAACAGCGCCCTTGAGCTGCGGGTGGTGGACGCCGAGGGCATGAATCAGCCCTTTACGGTGAGCCAGAACGGTACCCTGCGTACCTACACCGGCGCCTACGACACGGCCACCCTTACCGGCGACCTGGACACCCTGCGCTACCTGCAGGACCACGGCGCACAGACCATCCAGTTCGTCACCAATGGCCAGACCAGCAGCTTTGACATCAACGACCTGCTGGCACAGGGCAGCGGCAGCGAGGTGTTCTACCTCACCCACCGTGGGGCCGAAGAGCCCACCCTGCTGCTGGTGGAGGCAGACCACAGCGAACTGGTGAAAGACTAACCAACCCCGGAGGCGGAGTTTACCGCAAAGCTCCGCTTTCCCCCTTATTGCAAAAACAGGCCCCCGGCACTTCCGCATGGTGCCGGGGGGCTTGTTTTGTCTTTGTTTGGGGCGGCGGGGCAAACCAAATAAAATCCTCACCGGTGCGGCACCCTCCGCATTTTGACAAAAAAGAAAAAGCGCCCCGCAAGGGCATACTTTACCCTTGCGGAACGCCTTTGTTCCGGTACTTATTATTATAGCGAGCCGTGAAGAATCTTCAAGTGACAGCTGCACCAAATATAACAACAGCTTTCCACTGCTTCTTGTGCGAAACGCCGCGTACGGCGGTCAGTTGTAGCTATAGTGAGAACAGTGCAGGCTCAATGTCTGCCCAGAATGGCCTGCAGGTCGGCTTCCGGGGTGGCAATGGGCTTGAGGCCGTACCGTTCCTGCAGGGTGCGCACCACCCCCGGCGAGAGGAACGGGGGCAGGGTAGGCCCCAGCCGGATGTTCCGGATGCCCAGCGCCAGCAGCGCGATGAGGATGCACACGGCCTTCTGCTCAAACCAGCACAGCACCAGCGAGAGGGGCAGGTCGTTGACGCCGCAGCCAAAGGCGTCGGCCAGCGCCAATGCGATGCGGATGGCGCTGTAGGCGTCGTTGCACTGGCCCACGTCCAAGATGCGGGGCAGGCCGGTGCCCGGCACGGTGCCAAGGGGCAGGTCGTTCAGGCGGAACTTGCCGCAGGCCAGGGTCAGCAGGATGGTGTCGGGCGGGGTAAGGCGGGCAAACTCGGTGTAGTAGCGGCGGCTGGGCCGGGTGCCGTCGCAGCCGCCCACCAGAAAGAAGTGCCGCAGCTTACCGTCCCGCACCGCCTGCACGATCTCGTCCGCGTGCTGCAGCACGGCGGTGCGGGCAAAACCGGTGGTCACCGTGGAGCCGCCGTTCAGGCCGGGCAGCAGGGTGTCCTGCGCGTAGCCGCCCAGCTCCAGCGCCTTTTCGATCACCGGGGAAAAGTCGCGCCCTTCGTCGATGTGGGGCACGCCGGGGTAAGCCACCACCGAGGTGGTGAACACCCGGTCGGCGTAGCTGGCGCGCAGGGGCATGATGCAGTTGGTGGTGAACAGGATGGGCGCGGGGATGTCCTCGAACTCCCGCTGCTGGTTCTGCCATGCGGTGCCAAAGTTGCCCTTGAGGTGGGGGTAGCGGCGCTTCAGCTCCGGGTAGCCGTGGGCGGGCAGCATCTCCGAGTGGGTGTAGACGTTGACGCCCCGGCCTGCGGTCTGTTCCAGCAGCTGCTGTGCGTCGTAGAGGTCGTGGCCGGAAATCACGATGAACGGACCCTTTTCAATGGTCAGGGGCACCTGCACCGGTTCCGGATCGCCAAACGCGCCGGTGTTGGCCGCGTCCAGCAGCTCCATGCAGCGGTAGCTGGCTTCTCCTGTGGCCTGCACCAGCTGCCACAGGGCGTCGGTGGTCTGGCCGGGGTCGCCCACGGCCTGCAGGGCGGTACAGAAGAACCGGTCCAGCTCCGGGTCGATGCGGCCCAGCACCCGGGCGTGGTAGTTGTAGGCGGCCATGCCCCGCAGGCTGAACAGCACAAAGCATTTCAGGCTGCGCCGGTCGGCGTCCGGTTCCCGCCAGAGGGCCTGCATGTCGTAGTCCGGGCCGGTGCCGGGGCTGGCGTCGTGCACCCGGCGGGTCAGCGCGTCCACGGCGGCGGGGTCAAAGTTCACGTTGG
>ERZ791843.171-NODE-171-length-58095-cov-15.5245_pt1 | contig 58095 bp, 70 predicted proteins | sample MGYA00510290_ERZ791843 | MGnify/ENA primary metagenome ERZ791843 (study PRJEB30046, sample SAMN00715254) | human gut metagenome | study: EMG produced TPA metagenomics assembly of the A metagenome-wide association study of gut microbiota in type 2... | reverse complement strand
GCGGTACGCGAGCTGGGTTCAGAACGTCGTGAGACAGTTCGGTCCCTATCCGGCGCGGGCGGAGGATATTTGAGAGGAGCTGTCCTTAGTACGAGAGGACCGGGATGGACGGACCACTGGTGTATCTGCTGTCGGCCAACGGCATGGCAGAGTAGCCAAGTCCGGAAGGGATAAACGCTGAAGGCATCTAAGCGTGAAGCCCCCCTCAAGATGAGATATCCCTCACATAAGTGGGTAAGATCCCTTGAAGACTACAAGGTAGATAGGGCAGAGGTGGAAGTGTGGCAACACATGGAGCTGACTGTTACTAATCGATCGAGGGCTTGACCAAAGAAACTCGGAATCTGTATGAAGTTTTGAATGTACACTTGCAAAAATGGATAAGATAAGTTATGATATTAATGGTTTGAAATAAAACTATAATATATAGGGGATTGGTCAAATGGTATGATAGGAGTCTCCAAAACTTTTGGTGGGAGTTCGATTCTCTCATCCCCTGCTGATGAAGCCTTGATTTTTCAAGGCTTCATTTTTTACGTATCATATTTTTTTGTGTAATCCGTGAAAACTATTTAGAAATTATTTATATAATTTAGATTTTTTAATAAAAATCTCTCATATGAATTGACATTATTATACAAAATATCTACAATAAAATAGAATAATAAAACAAAGGAGAGTTTAGAGTTATGATTCAACAGAGAAACATTGCAGTATGTATTATTTTATCCATCGTTACATGTGGTATATATGGTATTTATTGGTTTATCGTTCTTTCTAATGATACCAATACAGTATCCAATGCGGAGAATGCTACATCCGGAGGAGTTGCTTTTGTTTTAAGCCTGATTACCTGTAACATTTACGGTTTATATTGGGCTTACAAGCAGGAAGAGAAGATCGACAAGGCAAAAACTGACAGAGGCATCCCATCAAGCAATAGCGGAGTTATATATTTAATTTTATGCTTGGTTGGATTAGGAATTGTTGCAGAAGCATTAATGCAGAATGAATTGAATAGCCTTGCATAAGGGTTAGAAAAATAATAAATCCCTGATAGTCTGGCAGAACGTCAGATTGTCAGGGATTTATTATTATGCCGTTTGTTGGAAGTTCAGGGAGCGTATGTGTGAGCAGGCGTAAAATATAAATGCCAAAGACAATGATACCGAGCAGACAAGTGATGAACGTCAGATAAGGCGGCTTTTTTTCGAATATATATTTATAAAACCAAAGATAAAGAAAGTATGGAATCAGAAGAAAGATGCAGGGGTTCATCTGAAAAGCAGTTGAAAAATGGGCTGTGAGAAAACTGATCCCAGCCCGCGTGAGACCACAGGCAGGACATGGAAAGCCAAATAAAATAGCAATTGGACAGACAGAGTGAAAGAGATATTGAGTAACGCTCATGTATATAATAATACAAAGGATTGCAATGCGATTATGGTATAGATCGGATAAAAAATTTTTAATTCCTTTTAAAATGAACATATGATCTCCAAAATATAAAAAACGATAGACAAATTATAAGTAGTACTCTGATTCATCATAAATGAGGGGCAAAATATCTCTTGACCCTCATATCATAATATAACATGAATGGATATTTAAGGCAAAATTGTATGTGATTTTATACATCAGGAAACTAAATGAACAAAATTAGTTTCTTTAAAATATGTGCAAATTGAATAAAAAAATCGATAATGGAAAATAATAGTAGTAAAAATAGATAGTGTAGTTTTTTAAGAGACGTGAAACCGGAAAAATTAGTTCTTTATCTCCGGAATTTTACAAAAAAAATGATGAAAAATGACGGAAAATGGCGGAATTTGAAGCGATGACGGAAAATTGACAAATGAAGAAAATGATGTCATAATGCGTTTCTGAAATAGGAAGTAAGTGTTTTTGATAAGAAAGGATGTTTAAAATGATTGAAAGAAAAATCAGATTGACTGACACAGAAGAGGTTAAGGATTTTGTAAGAGCTGCCGGAAAATGTGATTTTGATATTGACGTCTGTTATAATAGAGCAGTAATTGATGCAAAGTCGTTACTTGGCATGCTGTATCTGGGAATCTGCAAAGATCTTGTTGTAAAATATGGCGAACAGGATGAATGTTTTGAACATATAATGAACAAATATGCGGTTGCATAACTTCCGCTGTTATTAATTTCACTCATAAGTGATGTGTTCCGGCATAAGAAAAGGACTATGTGGGCAAAGGTATATTTGAAATATTTGTCTGCATGGTCTTTTTCTTTTTTTCTATCAGAAAATCAGTTATAATGGACAGTATGAGTAAAGAGAAAAAAGGGAAAGAGACAGAAAATCAAATAGAAGAAAAAAGAAGCCAGATCAAGATCTCAGTACGCAATCTTGTAGAATTTATTTTCCGGGAAGGAGACATTGACAACCGGCATGGACAGTCTGTTTCACCGGAAGCAATGTTAGCAGGGAGCAGAATGCACCGCAGGATCCAGAAGCGGATGGGCAGCGATTATCATGCAGAAGTGCCGCTGAAATTAGTGATCGGGGAAGAAAACTATGACCTTGTATTAGAGGGAAGAGCGGATGGAATCCAGATCACTTCGGAATCAGAACGTGAGATTGATTATTCCAGTAATTTCAATTCCATGACAATTGAGGAGGATATGAATGTTGTCATTGATGAGATCAAGGGTGTCTATCTGAAGCTAGAGCAGTTGGCAGAACCGGTCAGGGTCCATAAGGCACAGGCAATGTGTTATGCGTATATTTTTGCATTGCAGCACGACATAGAGCGGATTGGTATTCAGATGACTTATGTAAACCTTGATACAGAGGAGATCAAATATTTTCATGAGGATTTTACATTTGCAGCTTTAGAAGAATGGTTTGATGATCTGATCAGGGCTTATAAGAAATGGTCAGATTTTCAGTATGCATGGCGGATCCTGCGGCAGGAATCCATACAGAAACTGCAGTTCCCATTTCCTTACCGGAAAGGGCAGAAGGAGCTCGCTGCCGGAGTGTACCGCACGATAAAACGGAAAAAGAATCTGTTTATCCAGGCGCCGACCGGAGTTGGAAAGACGATTTCCACTGTTTTTCCGGCGGTGAAAGCGGTGGGAGAAAATCTTGGAGACCGTATTTTTTATCTGACGGCAAAGACGATCACGGGAACGGTGGCAAGGGAAGCGTTTGAATTATTGCGCAAGGGCGGATATCAGGCAAAGATCATCCAGATCACGGCAAAAGAAAAACTCTGTATGTGTGATGAGATGGAGTGTAATCCGGTACACTGTCCATATGCAAAAGGACATTATGACAGGGTAAACGATGCTGTTTTTCAGCTGCTTTTGCAGGAAGATGTCTTTTCCCGGGAAGTGTTGTTAGAGCAGGCAGGAAAGTATCAGGTCTGTCCGTTTGAGATGAGTCTGGATGTGGCATCCTGGGTGGATGATATTATCTGTGATTATAATTATGTGTTTGACCCGAATGTGTACCTGAAACGTTTTTTTGCAGAGGGGATCCGGGGAGATTATATATTCCTTGTGGATGAGGCTCATAATCTGGTGGAACGCAGCAGGGAGATGTACAGTGCAGAGATTTACAAGGAAGATTTTCTGGCAGTAAAGAAGATCGTGAAGCGTTATCGGCCGGGGCTGGAGCAGCAGTTTAACCACTGTAACCGCATTTTACTGGAATATAAGAGGGAATGCGAAAAGTATAAGGTTTATGACAACATTGGAAATCTGATGTTTTATCTCATGAAGCTTGCGTCAGAACTGGATGAGTTTTTACAGCGCAGTACAGAGTTCCCGGAGCGGAAAGAAGTGAGTGAATTTTATTTTGGACTGCGCAATTTTATTAATATGTATGAGCGCGTGGATGAGCATTATGTGATTTATACAGAGCATATGGAAGATGAGCGTTTTAAGATGAAGCTGTATTGCGTTGATCCATCGCTGAATCTGCAGGAGTGCATCGACAGAGGCAATTCGGCCATCTTTTTTTCGGCTACTTTTTTGCCGATCCAATATTATAAAAATCTGTTATCCACGAAGAAAGATAACTATGCGGTTTATGCGGAGACAGCCTTTTCGGAGGAGCAGAGTCTGTTACTTATGGGAAGCGACGTCAGCAGCCGGTATACAAGGAGAAACCAAAGTGAGTTTGAACGGATCGCACAATATATCCAAAAGACCGGACTTGCAAAAAAAGGAAATTATATGGTTTTCTTCCCATCTTATAAAATGATGCAGCAGGTCTATGAGGTGTTTCAGGAGCTGGATGGAGGTACCGTGGATGGCATCATTCAGGAGCCGGGAATGAATGAGGAAAAAAGAGAGGAATTTCTGGCTGAATTTTTGGCAGAGCGGGAAAAAACATTGATCGCATTTTGTGTGATGGGTGGAATTTTTGGTGAGGGGATCGATCTGAAAAAGGAGCAGCTGATCGGTGCCATCATTGTCGGAACGGGACTTCCGCAGATCAGTAACGAGCGGGAAATACTGATGGATTATTATGAAAAAAGAATGGGCGAAGGCTTCGATTATGCCTATCGTTATCCGGGTATGAATAAGGTATTGCAGGCTGCAGGACGCGTGATCCGGACGATAGATGATGTGGGTGTGATCGAACTTTTGGATGAACGTTTTTTACAGAGTGATTACCGGAATCTGTTCCCGAAAGAGTGGGAGAAACGTCTGGTGTGTACCGTTGACAGCGTTGAATCATATCTGGAAAAATTCTGGGAAGAAAAACAATAAAATTTGAAAGGGCATATCAGTATCAGCTTCAGGAAAACAGCATGGATATTGATATGCCCTTTGTTTTATTTCAGACAGGATCGCTCTGGTGTCTTAGCGGTAGTCGCCCATGTAGAATAATGCAATGGTACCGGGACCAGAATGTGCACCGATGGTTGGTCCGATATGATTGATCAAAAAGTTTTCAATGCCAAGTCTCTTTTTAATAAGTTCTGCGACAAACTGGGCATCCTCTAAGGAATCTCCGTGCGAAATGAACACGATGTCGTTTTTGTCACGCCATGCACCGATCTGTTTTTCCATACTGTCAACGAGGGCAATCAGTGATTTTTTCCGGCCGCGGACTTTGGAAAGCGGGATGAGGTGTCCTTCGTTATCCACATGGAGGATCGGTTTCAGGTTGATCATGCTTCCGACTACAGCAGCGGTTTTGGATACACGTCCGCCACGGTAAAGATGGAAAAGGTCATCTACAGTAAAGTTATGCACGACATGCAGTTTATTTTCCTCTAACCATGCAGCAATCTCGTCAATACTTTTTCCCTCTTCTTTCATCATGACTGCCTTGTGAACAAAAAGTCCTTCGCCCATGCTGGCACAGAGAGAGTCGATCACGATGATTTTATTGTCGGGATATTTCTCAGCAAGGTTCATGGCAGCCAGACGGCAGCTATTATAGGTACCACTCAGACCGGAAGAAAATGCAATGTGCAGGATGTCAACGTCCTGTGTTCGGATAATATTTTCAAAAAGATTTTCCGCTTCCTCAGGATTTGCCTGTGAGGTCGTTGGAAGAGAACCATTGCGCATCATGGCATAGAATTCTTTTTCCGGAAGGGAATGTTCCCAGGTGTAAGTCTGGTTTTCAATCGTATATGGAAGAGACATCATGCCGAGATGATGTTCGTTGACATAACTTGCAGGAAGATCCGTCGTGGTGTCTGTTGTTATAATAAAGTCTTTCATAAAGCCGTTCATAAAGCCTCCTTGTTTTGCGATTATCTGATACCATTATATAAGATTCTATGGAGAAAGAAAAGAAAATCATGCAAATTCTAAAATATTTATAAATTTCCCAAAGATAGTTTACTTTTTGAAAAAAACAAAGTATGATAATCACATCTTTTTTATCAAATCAGTGTTAGTTATCGAGGGATATCCCTGCAGATTTTTAGGAGGCAGGAATTTTGAGCAAGCAGAAGATAATTGGCATTTTTGGCTGTGAACAGACGGATTTATGTATCTATCTGGCCAGCATCTTAGAGAATATGAAGAACAGTGTTCTCGTCATTGACAATTCATTTGAGCAGAAAATGCGATTTTGCATCCCAAGACCAAATGAAAAAATGAATACGATCACTTATAAAAATGTGGATTACACAGCACTTTGTGAGCGCAGTCTGTGGAAAACAGAAGGTTATGACTATGTCATTGTAAATTTAGGCAGCTGGCCGGATGAGAAAAGTGTCACGGATTGTGATGAATTGATCTGTGCGTTAAATTGTGAGAAGTGCGAGATTGAAAAGTACCGGGAATTTATTTTGCATATCGAGCATCCGGTCAGTGTTTTATTCCGGGATTTTTGCAAAAGTTATATGAGCGCAGGAGGAATCAGAAAACTTTTTGTAGATGAGAACTGTTTTGTACTAGAACAGTTGTTTTTACCTTTTTCCGAGGCGGATGAGTGCAGCAGACTGATGATGCAGTTTGAGGGATATCGGAATTTTGCAAATTTATCAAAGGAGTTTGAAAAGGTATTATTCCACTTGTGCAGGAATATTTCAGAGCAGGATTATAGAGAAGTTTTAATGGGTGTCCGCCGTGCAAAAAGGGGGGAATGCTTTTGAAAATCGTATTCTGGAGTGAGGAAGCGGCGTGTGGAACAACATCGAATATGATCGCAACGGCAAGCATGATCGTTGCGAGACATAACTGCCGCGTAGCGATGCTTTCAGCGGAAAAGAATGCGCATGATCTTGCCGGAAATTTTTCCAGACCGGATTCTGTGACTGTGAATGAAGACTGTGCTTACTACGCATTAGAAGGGTTGGATTATCTGTTGATGGCTGGAAAATACGGTAATCTTACGGAACATCATTTAGAGGAGGCTTTACAGTCTGTTGTAGATGGAAAACTTTTCTGCCTTCCGCAAGGGAAACGGATGCTCTGCGATTTTTATCCGAAGGAGACAAGAAACGTTTTAAACCAGGTGATCCGTTTGCTGGATGAAAGTATGGATTTTTCGTTTATTGACTGTGGAAGTGAAAGAAATGACTGGACAAAAGAGCAGATGAAGCAGGCAGATCTTATTGTTGTCAATTTCAGTCAGACATCCCAGGGGTTAGATCATTTTTTTTCAGAGCATGCAGATGTTTCGGAGAAGGTGGTGTATCTGATCGGAAGTTATCAGAAAGATGCTGTCTATAATAAGAAAAATATCCACAGAATCTATCGGATTGCACCGGAGAAACTTGGTGTAGTTCCCTATAATCCTGAGTTTGAGATGGCATGCCGGGAGGGAAAATTAGACAGGTATATCCGTGGCAGGAGACTGTTACTTCCGACAGATATGAGGGAAAATTTTTTCACAGAGTTAGAGCATACCGTGCAGATGATCCTGGAGCGGTCTGATAAGAGGGGAGGCGGGCAGGTTGTCAGTGGAAGAGACAGGCGGTCTGGAATTGTTTGAAGGAAAACAGCAGGAGATCACAAGACAGGAACTTGTGGAGCGGGTGAGTGAACATGTGAACCGTATCCTGCGGAGAAATCTTTATGAATTAAAACTGGACGAAAAACAGACCTTCCGGCTTTTAAGGCAGAAGGAAGAACTCCGCAGATATTTAAAAGAAGCCGGAACCGGAAATTTACAGGTAAAAGAGTATTTGATTTCTTTTATTCAGGAATTTCTGTTAAACGGAATGAAGATGGATGAAGAGATGATAAAGCATACATTTTTCTTTTCGGAAAAAGGCAGCAGGCAGGCGGCGGTCAGATTTGATATTCTGCTGTTTCTGTATAAAGAACAGTATGGCAGCGGAGCAATGGAAAAACTGATCGAGGAACACGGCTTATTGTCAGGAACGGAAAATGTGATCACGGAGGAGCAGATTGAGCATGTTTATGGAGTCTGCGGAAGAAAATTGAAGTTCATTGAGCAGATCGAGCTTTTGAGCAGGAAGATTTATGCTTACTATAAAGGGCTTGGTGCAATCGATGAGCTACGCGACATGAAGATCGACGGTGTTTCCGGCGGTGTGTCCGGAAAAGAGGGGACGTATCACAGTGCATGGATTTTTTATCATGGAAGAAGTGTCTGGCTGCCGTTTCTGGATTTTGAGCGGGAGGAAGAGATGGAGCGGATTTCCAGAAATCTTTGCAGATATCATCAGCCGGGAGAAATTTCACGAAAGAAAGGATATCTCGTTCATGAGATGGCAGATCATGCCAGAGTTGTAGTTGCCAGACCGGATTTTGCGGAGAACTGGATGTTTTTTATCCGTAAACTCGACAATATCCCGGAAGTCTCGTTACAGCAGCTTGTGACAGGCGGACATGCAGAAATCCCGGTCGAACTTTTAAAATGGCTCATGAAGGGCTGTCAGGTGACGGCGGTCACCGGAATGCAGGGCTGTGGTAAGACAACATTGCTCACTGCGATGGTCGGAGAGATCCCGAAGGAATATACCATTCGTGTGTTAGAACTGGCATTTGAACTGCATTTGAGGGAGCGCTATCAAAACAGAAATATTGTGACGTTCCGCGAAACGGCGGGGATGATGGAACACGGTGGAATTGGCGGACAGGAGGCTCTGGAAGTACAGAAAAAAACAGACGGAGCCGTGAGCATTATCGGAGAGGTTGTCAGTGCAAAAGTGGCGTCATGGATGATCGAGAGCGGACAGACAGGTTCTCTGTTTACGATTTTTACGCACCATGCAAAAAGTACGAGAAGTCTTCTGCTGTCACTTCGGAACAGTCTGTTGAAGGAGGGCAGTTTTCAGTCGGAGAGAGTTGCATTAGAACAGGTGACGGAAGTGGTACGTTTTGATGTGCACCTGCACATGAGCAGAGAGGGACAGCGCTATATCGAGAGGATCAGTGAGATCGTGCCTGACACGGAAAGTCCGGAGGGATACCGGATCGTGGAACTTGTACGTTTTGACGGGGAACGGTACGTGAAGCTGCATACCATCAGCGAGACGACACGGGCAGAAATGGTGAAATGGCTGACGAAGGAAGAGAAGGAGGCATTTTTCAATGTGGATATTTGAGGGCATTTTGTATGTCATTCTTCTGCTTGTATTTATCCGGTATGACCGAAAAAAGCGGCTTTGGATAAAGACGGTCTCACAGGAGGAGAAGTTTGAACATTATCTGTCAGAGTTATCGGCCACTTACGGAAAACAGAAAAATATTGAGGAGGCAGTGGCAGAAGTGGAGGAGTCACATACGGTCACACTTCCCACAGAACATTCCTATGTGCGTATCTATGGCGCAATGTGTGCGGTCATCCGGGAGGATGGAGATATGCTTTCGGATGGATATTCTGTCTTTCAGAGAAATCTGCAGTATCTGAAAGAGGAAATACGCGAAAATCTCCTGCTCTGCAAGTCGAAAATGCATGGTTTTACAGGGCTTGATGTTCTTTCCGTCCTTCCGGTCTGCTTCCTGCCGGTTGTGAGGCTCTGGGCAATCCGGGTTTCAGAGGGACTGTCCGCTTATTATTATGGCAGCTATGGAATGTTGACAACAGTGCTCCTGTTCGTGGCAACGATTGGAATTTATGGACTTATCCTATGGCTGTTTCTGCCGGATGAGGAACAAAAAGACCGGTACCGGCTGGAAAAGTGGCTGTTACAGTTTCCATGGATGGCATATTTACTGGATGTCTATGTCAGTCGGCATTATACAAAATGTCTGAAGAAAAATGAACAGATCAAACAGTTGCAGGGATTTGGAAATGTCAGGGCTTTTCTGATGAAAAAGGTCTGCTTTTTTGCAGCGGCATTGCTTGGAAGCGTATTGTTTCTCACGGTGTATCAGAATGCAGAGCGTTCCCAGATCCTGACACAGATAAAAATTCCGTCTTATCAGCTTATGATGCTGCCGGAGAGAGCGCAGGAGCAGGTAAAGAAACAATATCAGGAGCTGGTCGCACAAGTGGTGCCTGAAACGTTTAAAATGGACCAGGAGGCATTTAAAGAGCATCTGGAGCAGTTAGCAGTCTGGGAGGAGTTAAAGCAGGAGCTTTCTTTAACAGAAAGTGTGCAGGGGGCGGAAGAATTTGTGAAGGCACTTTTTCTACAGGTGAGGGCATATCAGGGAATTCGGATTGCCTGGTATCACATTTTATTTATTGTTGTGGTATCAATTCTGGCGTTTCAGATTCCGGAACTTTTTTTGGTGGCAGAACAGTGGAAGTCTAAGGAAAAAAGGATGAGTGAATGTCTGAGACTGCAGACGGTAGTGCTTTTGCTCATTCATTATGAGAAGACAACGGTGGAAGAAATTTTATCCCAGATGGAGAATTTTGCGGTTCTCTTTCAAAGCCAGATGGCAGAAGCAGTGGATCATTTTTCTTATGACCGGATCAGATCACTTCAAAAATTAAAACAGGAGATCCCGGATGAACCGGTACAGAGAATCTGTGATGCACTGGAGTTTTGCGAGGAACTGCCTGTGGAGGAAGCGTTTTTAAACCTTGAAGACGAACGCGAATATTTTTTGAAGAAGAATATGGAAGAGCGGAAGAATTATCAGGGAGAATGCATTGCACTGGCAAAAATGGCAGCGTATCTGCCGATGTTTTTACTCATTATATTAAAGCTGGTCGTGCCGTTTGTGGCGGAGGGATTAAGCGAACTTCATGCATACAGCCAGAGCATGACGGGATTTTTTTAGGGAAAAGTGTTATACGAAAATAAATGAAATTAAAATGAAAAAGGAAGGTATCAATCATGGAAAATAGTTTAAAAGGATTAATGCTTGCAGCAGGAATTATCATTACCTGCATTATTATCAGTCTCGGATTTTATATTGCAAGGGAGGCGAGAGATACTGCCTCGGAGGGAACTGGGCAGATCAATCAGCTGCAGGCGGAGTTTACGGATGCGTCCAAAACAATGTATGACGGCACGGAAGTGTCAGGAAGCGAAGTGCTGAATGTCATCCGGAAATTCAGTGATGAGACAATGGGAATTCTTGTGCAGACGAATAAAAATAAAACGTACTACAATTATGATTTTGACGTGGATAAGGGGGAGCTGGGAAAAGCGTTAGATAACAGCTACAAAAATGCGCAGGATGTGGCAAGTGACAAGTATATCAATCCGACTGCACGCTTTCAGGGCAGTATCGTAAAGGATGTGAATGGCACGATCATCGGGATCGTGTTCGCACAGGTATAGTATGCAGTGTACACGGAGAGTACAAAAAGACAGGAGGTCAGCAATGGAAGAAGGATTGCAGGGGGTGTTGATGGGAGCTGTGCTTGTGATGTTTCTGATCGCAATGGAGTCAGCCTTGCAGGTGGTGGACAGCAGTGAAGCGTTGGAACAGACGGTGGAAGAGCGGATGATGGAGCAGAGAACCATTACGGTACAGAGAATTTCAGAAAAAGAGAGTGATGTGTTTGGATGGATGAAATATTTGGAAGAGTGACTGCGATTTTATTTGCAGCAGCGGTGTTTATGGGGATGCCGCTTTTGTACATGAGTGAGCGGGCAAAATCAGCAGAACAGATGTATCTTTTGACGGTCAATACAGAGTTTGTGGACAGCATTTGCAATACCGGTTTTTTGACGATGGAAATGTATCAGCAGTTTTATAAAGAAATATCTGCCGCTTCCGGTATTTATGAGGTGCATATGTATCGGGAGCAGAAAGACATTGTACTGGAGCAGGGAGATTATTCCTATGAGAGCATTTTCTTTGATGAAAAAGATATGTTAGCCGAACTGGAGAAAAATCGTGTGTATGAATTTGAACGTGGGGATTATCTGAAAGTGGCGATCATAAAGAAGAAGGGATGGATGGATTTCGTGGGAAACAGGGATTCTTCGGTTAATGTTTTATATGGAGGCACAGTACGGTATGAAGATTTCTAACTGGTGTATCTTATTTTCGGTACTTTTCTGTAGTATGATATTGTATACAGATCTGCGGTTCCGCTACACGATGGAGGCACAGTATACCATGGAGGAGTACAACCGGATTTTTGACCGGGCAGCAGAGGATGCGCTGACTGATCAGCTGCAGGAGGAGTACTGGGATGGCAGCCTGAAAATAGATGAGGAGAAAGTACAGAACCGATTTTTTGAGCAGACTGCCTATGTGCTGGATCTGACAGGAGAGACAGAAAAGGAAAACTTAAAGGAACTTGTTCTTTTGCAAAAATTGGTAAATGAGAAGGGGAAAAGTTTATCCGTGGAGGAGAGCAGGAAGATTCAAATGCAGATGGAGAACATCACAAATCAAAGGTCAAAGCTTACTGATATGGCATATCTGATGCTGTTCCCGGAAGCGGAACATGAGGAATGGGCACAGAATCTGAAAAATCATGGATTTTACACTTTTCTGGAAATGCCGGATACCGAGCGGTATCCATGGACGAAAATGTTTGATCTCGATGAGATACGTTATGCGCTTAGTGGGGCAGAACTTGTAAAAAAGGAAGAGGACTAAGCCTCTTCCTTTGGTTCAGGTTTTTTGATGTATATTTTTTCAATACGGTTTTTATCCATCTGTTCCACACGGAGCAGTACATCATCATCTGTAATAATGATCTCATTTTTTTCCGGAAGATGATCTAATAAGCCGATCAGGTAACCGCCGATGGTGTCATAATCGTCGGATTCAAAATCAAGATCAAGCTTTTCACACAAATCTTCCAGATTTGTAGAACCGAGGACAAGATATTCCCGGTCGCTTAGTTTTACGATCGGATCTTCCTCATCGGTATCGTACTCATCACGGATTTCACCCACGATCTCTTCTAAGAGATCTTCGAGAGTGATAAGCCCGGCAGTAGCACCATACTCATCAAGGACGATGGCAAGGGAAATGGAAGATTTACGCATTTCCATAAAAAGCTCTGCGGTATTTTTATGCTCATATGTAAAATATGGTTCCCGCATAATGTCCTGGATAGAGAAATGTTCCCGGTCTTTATAAAGCAGCAGATCCTTCATGTTGATGATACCGATGACATTATCGGTAGTGTCTTTGTAAACCGGAAGACGTGTAAATTTGTCTTCTTTGAATATTTCAATCAGTTCATCGTAAGTGCAGTCGATATTTGCAAATGTCATATCAATTCGAGGTACCATGACCTCTTTTGCCTGGGCATCACCGAAATCGAATACGTTATTGATCATCTCATGTTCCTCTGATTCAATAACGCCGGTTTCTTTTCCGACATCAACAATGGTTCGCAGTTCTTCTTCGGTCATGGCTTTGTCTTTTGCATTCGGATCAACACGCAGAAGGAATAAGAATGCAATGGAAAGTTTATTTAAAATAAAAATGACCGGAGTGAGAAGTTTCATCAGCCAGTAAATGATGTTGCAATAGGAAAGAGATATTTTTTCTGCATTAATGGCTGCAATTGTTTTTGGAGAAATTTCCCCGAAAATCAAAATCAACAGTGTCAGAATACCGGTTGCGATTCCGGCACCAACACTTCCCCACAAATCCAGAGCAAGAGAAGTTGCAATGGAAGATGCAGAAAGATTGACAATATTGTTTCCGATTAAGATTGCACTTAACATTTTACCGGAGTCATCGGTAACTTTAAGTACGCATGCCGCACGGGAATTCCCGTCTTCTGCGAGAGAGCGCATACGGATCCGGTTTACGGTCGTAAGTGCAGTCTCCGCAGAAGAAAAAAATGCGGAAAGTAAAAGCAGAATGATTAAAATAATAATCTGAAATATGGAACCCGAGTCCAAAAATATTCACCTCATCTAATAAACTATGATTAAGAAGCGGAAACTATTCTTCGATACTGTAGTTTGGCGCTTCCTTTGTAATGTGAATGTCATGTGGATGACTTTCACGTAATGCTGCAGCAGAGATCTTGACAAACTGACCTTTTTCTTTCAGGTCTTCGATCGTTGGGCAGCCGCAGTAGCCCATACCGGAACGGATACCACCGATCATCTGGAAAACAGTGTCCTCAAGTGTTCCCTTGTAAGCAACACGTCCTTCGACACCTTCTGGTACTAATTTTTTAGCACCTTCCTGGAAGTAACGGTCTTTGCTGCCGTTTTCCATAGCGGCGAGAGAGCCCATACCACGGTAAACTTTGTATTTTCTTCCCTGATATAATTCGAAAGTACCAGGAGCTTCATCACATCCTGCAAAGAGACTTCCCATCATACATACGTTAGCACCGGCAGCAAGAGCTTTTGTCATATCACCGGAGTATTTGATACCGCCATCGGCGATAACCGGGATACCGTACTCTTTTGCAGCAGCGTAGCAGTCCATGATAGCTGTGATCTGAGGAACACCAATACCGGCAACAACTCGTGTGGTACAGATAGAACCAGGTCCGATACCAACTTTCACTGCGTCAGCTCCGGCCTTGATCAGGTCACGGGTAGCAGCACCGGTGGCAACGTTTCCTGCAATCACCTGTAAGTCAGGGTAGGCAGCTTTGATTTTCTTGACTGCCTCTAAGATATTGCGGGAATGACCATGTGCAGAGTCAACCACGATCACATCAACGTGGGCTTTTACCAAAGCATCGACACGTTCCATCATATTTCCTGTGATACCAACGCCGGCGCCACAGAGAAGACGGCCGAGATCATCTTTGGCTGAGAGTGGGTATTTGATCTGTTTCTCAATATCCTTAATGGTGATAAGTCCTTTTAAATGGAAGTCTTTGTCTACGATCGGAAGTTTTTCTTTTCTGGCTTTTGCAAGAATTTTCTTTGCTTCGTCTAAAGTGATTCCTTCCGGAGCTGTGATAAGACCTTCAGAGGTCATGCTCTCACTGATTTTTTTTGTGAAATCTGTCTCGAATTTTAAGTCACGGTTTGTGATAATACCAACTAATTTGCCACCCTCACAGATCGGAACGCCGGAGATACGGAACTTTCTCATGAGATCTTCAGCATCCTGTAAAGTGTGTTCCGGAGAAAGGAAAAATGGATCTGTGATAACACCATTCTCTGAACGTTTTACTTTGTCAACTTCCTCTGCCTGTGCCTGAATGGACATGTTCTTGTGGATGATACCGATACCGCCCTGTCGAGCCATGGCGATCGCCATGCGGTGCTCTGTTACAGTATCCATTGCTGCACTCATCATTGGAATATTTAAAACGATTTTTTTTGTAAGGTGTGTTGTTAATTCGATCATATTAGGTGTTACTTCTGAATACTGCGGAACTAATAATACGTCATCAAAAGTAATTCCATCACCGATAATTGTACCCATTTTTTAGATCCTCTCTTTCTTCATCTTGATGTGTTATTTTAAAATAATTATATATTAAGGTAATTGTTCTGTATCATAGCAAAAAAAATACATAATGTCAATAATATATAAGTATAGATTTATAAAATAAATAAACAAATTAGTAAAACTTATAAAACGGAAAACAAAGGCTAATAGGAAGAATCATGATAAAGGTATTCACAAATGATTTTCGGTGTGATATGATGAAAAAGGCAACGGGGCTACAAAAGGGGTCACGCTGCCTTTTTTATGTAAATTAGGAAACTTTGTTCTATTTTATGCAAAAGGTGTGTTTGTCAGAAGAAAAACATATCCTTATAATAAGGTAAAAATTGGAGTGAGAAAATGGAATTTCGACCATGCATTGACATTCATAACGGAAAGGTAAAGCAGATTGTCGGTGGCAGCTTAAAAGATGAAGGGAATATGGCAGACGAAAATTTTGTTTCCGGACAGGATGCAGTTTTTTATGCAAATCTTTATAAAAAAGAAGGTTTTCGCGGAGGTCATATTATTTTATTAAATGCGAGAGACAGCGAATATTACGAGGCGACAAAGAAACAGGCGGTGAGTGCGTTACAGGCGTATCCGGGAGGTCTGCAGGTTGGCGGCGGCATTACGGCTGAAAATGCAGAAGAATTTCTTGCAGCAGGAGCAAGCCATGTCATTGTCACATCTTATGTATTCTGTGATGGACAGATCCAGATGGACCGATTAAAAAAGCTTCGGGATACAGTGGGAAAAGAGCATCTGGTCTTAGATTTAAGCTGCAGGAAAAAAGATGGAAAGTATTATATTGTGACAGACCGCTGGCAGAGGTTTACAGAGCAGATGATCACAGAAGATCTGTTAGAGCAGCTTGCCGGTTACTGTGATGAATTTTTAATACATGCAGTTGATGTGGAGGGAAAGGCAAGTGGTATTGAAGAGGAACTTGTCCGGTTGTTAGGAAATTGGGGAAAAATTCCTGTGACTTATGCCGGAGGCGTTGGAAATTTAGATGATCTTGCAAAGCTGAGAAAACTGGGAAAAAACAGGTTAAATGTTACAATCGGCAGTGCACTGGATCTTTTTGGTGGGACAATGGCCTATGAAAAGGTAAAAGAATTTTGCCGGGAATGACAAAGTTTTAAATATGAATTTTGGAGGATTGGATTATGAGCAAGTACACAAAGCAGGATATTATCCGGATGGTAGAAGATGAGGATGTAGAATTTATCCGTCTGCAGTTTACGGATATGTTTGGCACATTAAAAAATGTGGCAGTCACCTCAAGCCAGTTAGAGAAGGCTTTGAATAATGAATGTATGTTTGATGGATCTTCTATTGAGGGATTTGTGAGAATTGAGGAGTCTGATATGTATCTGTATCCGGATCTTGATACATTCTGCATTTTTCCATGGAGACCACAGCAGGGAAAGGTAGCCAGAATTATCTGTGATATTTATACGGCAGACAGACAGCCTTTTTCCGGTGATCCGAGATATGTTTTAAAGAAGGCGGTCGCTGATGCAGCACAGATGGGATACCAGTTTGATGTGGGACCGGAGTGTGAATTTTTCCTGTTTGATCAGAATAATGAGGGTCAGCCGACAACAGAAAGTAATGAGCGCGCAGGGTATTTTGATCTGGGACCGGTCGATCTTGGGGAAAATGCCAGACGAGACATGGTGCTTACGCTGGAAGATATGGGATTTGAGATTGAAGCTTCGCATCATGAAATGTCACCGGCACAACATGAAATTGATTTTCGTTATGATGAGGCATTGAAAACAGCAGATAACATTATGACATTTAAACTTGCGGTAAAGACGATCGCAAAGAGGCATGGAATGTTTGCAAGTTTTATGCCAAAACCAAAATATGGGATCAATGGCTCCGGCATGCATGTCAATATGTCATTGGCTAAGGATGGTAAAAATATTTTTGCCGACCCGGAGGGAGAGATGGGACTCAGCAAAGAGGCATTCTGGTTTATCGGTGGAATCATGAAACATATGAAGGGGATGACAGTGATCACTAATCCGCTGGTCAATTCCTACAAGAGACTTGTTCCTGGGTATGAAGCACCAATTTACATTGCGTGGTCAGCAACGAACCGTAGTCCGCTGATCCGTATTCCGGTTACCAGAGGAGCCGGGACAAGAGTGGAACTTCGTTGTCCTGATCCGGCAGCCAATCCATATCTGGTTTTAGCAGTGTGTCTGGAGGCCGGACTCGACGGAATCCGCAATCAGATCACACCACCGGATGCCGTGACAGAAAATGTATTTGAGATGCAGCTGCCACAGAGAGCAAAGCTTGGAATCGAATCTCTGCCGGGTGATCTCGAACAGGCAGTGGAAGAATTGGAAAAAGATGATTATATCAAGAATGTTTTAGGCGGGCATATCACAGAAAAATATCTGGAAGCAAAGAAAGCAGAATGGGCAGATTATCGTGCGCAGGTAACCGAATGGGAAATCGAAAAATATCTTTATAAAATTTAAGCTGAAGCCGGATTAGATTTTGAACAATATTATTGTTGCATTTCCCAAACAGGAGACAGCCCAAAACCTGAAGAAAATTTTGCTGCAGAATGGATTTCATGTGGATGCAGTCTGCTCTACAGGTTCCCAGGCACTGCAGAGTGCCAATGAATTGGGTGGGGGCATTGTCATTTGTGGCTACCGATTTGTGGATATGATGTACACAGAACTGCATGAGTATCTGCCGGATCAATTTGAAATGCTGTTAGTTGCGTCGCCTGCAAATTGCGGGGAGCGTGATCTGGAAAATATTGTCTGTCTGTCGACACCGCTGAAGGTTCACGAATTACTGCAGACTGTTGAAATGATGGATTATACAATCACGAGACGTCGGAAAAAGCAGAGGGAAAAACCAAAGCAGCGCTCAAAAGATGAACAGGAAATGATCGCTGAGGCAAAGGCACTTTTGATGGAGCGAAATAATATGACAGAAGAGGAAGCACATCGCTATATTCAAAAGCGGAGCATGGATAATGGAACCGGTCTGACAGAAACAGCTCAGATGATTCTAAGTTTGCTGCTCGCATAAACTTTTTATCCAATGAACCAGAATACCCCTGACATAAGATAAAATCTTTGCCGGGGGTTTTGTTGTCTGAAAAAACGCTGTGAAAAAAATTTTAAGTATAGCTGAAAAAAACGGTATTTTTGAGAAAAATAATTGATTCCTGGTAAACAAAAATACTTGCAACTGTCATACATCAATGCTATACTAAAGCAAAGTTTAAAGGAAAATTGTTATGCTGCAAAAAGAAAAACAGCAGCTATTATGATGGAGGAAGAGATTATGTTCAAAGTAAATGACAATTATCAGAAGCTTCCGGGAAGCTATCTGTTCAGCACGATTGCAAAGAAAGTAAGTGCATTCAGCCAGGCAAACCCAGATAAAAATATTATCCGTCTTGGAATTGGTGATGTGACACAGCCAATCGCACCAGCGATTATCGATGCAATGCACAAGGCAGTAGATGAAATGGGAAATGCTGCTACTTTTCACGGATATGCACCAGATCTGGGTTATGAGTTCCTGAGAAGTGCGATTGCAAAAAATGATTATCAGGCAAGAGGATGCGATATCTCTACGGATGAGATTTTTGTTTCCGATGGAGCAAAGAGTGATTCCGGAAATATTCAGGAGATTTTTTCTGTGGATAACCGCATTGCGGTGTGTGATCCTGTATATCCGGTTTATGTAGATTCCAATGTTATGGCAGGAAGAACAGGCGAATACGATGCAAAGACAGAGACATGGAGCAATGTCATTTATATGCCTTGCACAATGGAAAATAATTTTGTGCCGGAACTTCCAAAGGAGACACCGGACATTATTTATCTCTGTCTGCCAAACAACCCGACCGGAACCACCATCACAAAAGACGAGCTTCAGGTGTGGGTAGATTATGCAAACAAAAATGGAGCTGTGATCATTTATGATGCAGCATATGAAGCATATATTTCAGAGGACAATGTAGCGCACACGATTTATGAGTGCGAGGGCGCCAAAACATGTGCGATCGAGTTGAAGAGCTTTTCGAAAAACGCTGGATTTACCGGAGTACGTTTGGGCTATACGGTTGTTCCAAAGGAATTGAAATGTGGTGACGTTTCCTTGAATGCAATGTGGGCAAGACGTCATGGAACGAAGTTCAACGGTGCACCATATATCCAGCAGCGTGCTGGAGAGGCAGTTTATTCAGAAGCCGGAAAAGCACAGTTAAAAGAGCAGGTTGCTTATTATATGAATAATGCAAAGACCATCAAACAGGGGTTAAAAGATGCCGGTTATACCGTATTCGGCGGTGTTAATGCACCATATATCTGGTTAAAGACACCGGGTGAGATGACATCCTGGGAGTTCTTTGATTATCTGTTAGAGAATGCAAATGTTGTTGGTACTCCGGGTTCCGGATTTGGACCAAGCGGTGAGGGATACTTCAGACTGACTGCATTTGGAAGTTATGAGAATACACTGGCTGCGCTGGAGCGCATTAAGAAGATGTAAACCTGAGTTTAACTTACCGTGGAGCAGCAGATTTTGTGGTGCTTTCCTAGAGTTTGAAGGGCAGATATATAAGCGTCCTTTCACAAGTCAGAATTTTATAGGTTTATGAAAAGAAAAACGGTACAGACGAAATATGATGTTCCTGTTCGCCGGGCATTCCGCTGGGCTTCTGAGCAAAAATTTTGTGAAGCAGAGCTTCACGAAATTTTTAGAATCCCAGCTCCATGGCTCACGAAGGAAATCATATTTGTCTGTACCGTTTTTCCTTCATTTACGCTGTGAATGACTTGTGAGAGGACGCTTATATTTGCCCAATTTACACTGTGAATTGCACCACAGGATCTGCCATTTACGTTATGGAACTCACGGTTATGGGATGAGTGTCTATATTGGGTTCGGCAGGAGATTCCATTTTGATGAACAATTCAATGCAGGGAGCATCTCATCTCAAAAAAGCCAATGCAGATCGATGTGCTGGTCAAAAATGAAAAACATGTAAAGCTCAAAAAGAATATCGGGAGGATCTTCCGGTAGTACAATATCATAGAGTACAAATCACCGGAAGATGGCAGTGGAACAGGAAGACAGCGGCATATACTACCTCATCGGGGATGCCATCCCAATACAGCTTGTCATAGTCCCAAAGCTGTCAAAGGAGCATAACTACTGGCTGAATAATTTAAGGAATGACCTTAAGGCAGGCAGTGAAATCAAAAAAAATTACAGAGAGTGGTTTAAAGTCTATTGATAATACAACAATAACTCATTCATCTGTAGGGGATTTTACATATAATCCCAAGACAGGTGCTGTATCTAAAATGAAGGGCGGAGGACATGGACAAGCCAATATTGAGTTTTTAGAAGCTAATGGACTTGAATACAATATTGTAAAAGTATATGATAATGGTGTTAGAATTGGAAATATACCAGACCATAAAGTTAAAGCAAAGAGAACTGGTACGAATCAATCATGGTTTCCAGAAAGCTGGAGTGAATCGGATATAGCTAATGCAGGTGCATATATAGGAAATTTACTAGAAAATGTAAATGCGGCTGATGGAGTAACAGTATTTGGAAACTATAATGGTGTCAGAGTTGGTGTAATTCGTACAAATGGACGTATTAGTACAATATTTCCCGATGCTGCGTCGCAACCATAAAATATAAGGAGGCATATAATGATTAAGGATATAATGGATGATATAATTTCAGAAAGAAAGAGTAAAAATATTGAAGATGATTATGGTATTCAGAACTGTTGGAATAAAATGATAGATATTTTATCTAAAGATATTAATGAAACAGTTGCATATTTAGAAAATTGTTCTGAAGAAGATATTTATTTTATTAGTGAAGTTTTTGAAGATGTGTCTGAACAGTTGCAAAGTAAAGAATATATTGAATGTTTAAGGAAGTTGGATGATAAATTTCCTAATTTGGACATGACAAAAGATATCGATTTGGCAGAAGAGTATATTTAATCATGCCGTGGGCGGTATAGTGGCAGTGTTTCTCAGGTGGAGATGCAAAGCCGATTAGTGTAATAGGTATTAATGGAAAGGCGGAGGAGCGGTGAGTATGGGAAAAAAGAGAACTCTGGCTATTATACTGTTACTGTGTGTTCTGGGCGGGCTGATAGCTTGTGGCAGAAAAGAAAAAGAAGATGAGTATACCTATACGATTAAACTAAACGATAATGCATCGGGCAGTAAGCAGTTTTCCTCCTGTGGTTATTTGTGGGTTTACTCTGTGACAGATCAGATGTTTACAAAGTACGGGAATGGTGAAATGCCAAGCAGCTGGACGGTGGGGGATACCTATATATTTTTCACAACAGAGCAGAAAAACGGGGGGATGGACAGCAGCTATAAGTTGTGGCGATGTAATAAGGCGACGAATGAGTGTGAGTTTTTGGGGGATATGTCGAGTGATGCGAGTCTGAACATTCATGAAAATTATTTATTCCTTGCGTTTGGGAAAGACAAGGTGTGGTTGATGCCGGTGGAAGGGGATTTTGGGGAGAGGATCGATCTGGCAGAACAGTTGGCAGAAAACGATGGAGATTCAGGAAGATACGAATTGGATATTGCTGGTTATCATGGCTGGAACATCTATTCGTATGATGGAGATATTATAGCGGTGACAGATCAGGATGATCATAGCGTTGCCATAAGTAATGTGTTGTCGATTGATGTGCGTGTAGATAAACATTGGTATTATAAAGATGGAGAGAGTATTGAGTTTCGGGATGACTATTTTCAATATAGGAGAGCGGGCGAAGACGAATGGCATGATATTTGTCCAGAGTATTTTGGTAACATATTATGGTTTAAACTTGGAATTAGGGAGGTAAATTTTCTCCCAAAGCGCATTGTGAAGGAAGGGGAGAAGCTTTATCTGTCAGTTGAGATAGGAAGGACGAAGGTGACTGAGATGTCACAGAAGCATTTAGAGAGAGAACTGCTGGTCGAAATCGATCTTGAGACGGACACGAGCCGTATGCTATACGATACGCGAAATAATAGGACAAGAATCGTCGGATACCGGGAGGGAAATGTTTATCTGCTGAAAGATCATATTGTATACAAAAACGTGTTGAAAACTGGAGAGCAGAGGGAAATGTATGATTTGGGTCAAGAAAGCATGCTCTGGTATGAGGAAGATGGAGAACATAAGGATGTTCATTTTGAATGGTATGGAGATTATATGGTTGTATGGAGCTATAACAATGGGGATGGGGAAAATCTGGTGACGATAAAAAGCCTGGATATGACGAGGTAGGAAACATTAGGAGAATGGTAATCTGAGAGAGAGGGCAAAGGATAAAATAAAGGAGATGATTTGTATATGATGGGGATGAGAGCTAAAAAAATCTGCATGGCAATGCTCCTTATTGTGGGCGGTATAATGGCAGTGTTTCTTGCACATAGAAAAGTGGCAGAGAAAATCACAGAGGAAGAGTACCAACGTTTTTTAGATGGGGAAGTGCCTGCTATGAAAGAGAATGGAAAAACTTATTTTCTGGAAGACTTGTTCGGGGAAGATGTAAGTGATGTTGAAACTTTTTTATCTGATATTGACGGAGATGGAGTGAAGGAGCTGCATATCCGGAATGGCATTTATTATATTTTAAAAGAAAAAAAGGGGAAACTGACGATTCTATATGAGGGTACTGCTACTTACGATGAGCCGGTAGAAGCGATGTCCGGCATTCTGTATTATAGGGAGGGAGGGGCACCATATAATGAGGCTTACTATTTTACAAGATTTGAAAAAGATGGAACAATGGTGAAAGGACCTACTTATCAATGCTACGACAGTGACGAGGATGGAGAGATTGGGGTGGAAGATCGTTATTTAAAGGACGGCGTAGAGCAGGATAGGACTGCGTGGGAGAAGGAAACGGAGATATACAGAGCAATAAAAAATGAGCGGGGCTTATAGTCGGGTTGTTTCGATGGGGAAAAATCAATGAAGTATATTCAGAACAGAACAAACTGGTGCTGGGTGGCGGCCTGTAAAGTTGCCGGAGAACAGTATAAGAAAAATTTTACGGAAATGGCGTTTACACTGGAAAATCCGGAGACGGAGGTAGCGGTCAGCAATCTGGATGGACTGCGTACAGATATTGTAAAAAGAAGAAATAGAATATATTTTGTGGATGCGAGGCTTAAAGTATGTTGTGCTGGGAGATTGTGAGAGTAACTTGATACAGACAATTACATTAGGTACATACGAATCCGTACACTTACCAGAGACCAAAGATCACGCCGTTACCGAATGAGACTGGCTTAACCGTGCCGGGAGGAACGGGAGTGGCAGTGGTGCCAAACGGGACAGCGTCAGCCTTGAAGCAGCCATACCTTCCGGGGCAGTATACCGAATATCCGGCAGCGGTGCAGGGCTTGGCACAGCAGGCTTTGCCGGGAGGGGAAAGTAGTATTGAGACCAGTAGTAAGACAATTGATGATATAATTGACGGCTTGCCAGAAACTACTAACGGAAAAGGCGTTGCTAGGAACTTTGAATCAACAGGTGATTTTGAACAGACAATTAGGGATTTTGATGCCCTCAATCCTATCGACGTGAAAGAAATTCAAACAAAATATGGACCAGGAAAAGTCGGTAAGTTGAGTGATGGAACAACAGTTGTTGCTCGTCCAGGTAGTACAACAGGAGGAGCGACTCTTGAAATAAGGGTGTCCAATAGGAAAGTGTACAAAATTCGATATTAGGAGAGATAAAAGATATGGAAAAATGGAAAGAAGTATTTGTTGGTATAATTCCAAAAGCAGTTTACCAAGTGCAACTAATAAATGGTGAGAAACAAGGACTAACTATAAAACTGTCAAGTAGTCAAACATGCGTAATGATTAATTTCGGTATGGTTCAAGCAGTACGTATGCTAGATGAAGGAATTGTGCAAAGTAACCTTTATTCTGAAAATGAAATACGGAAATATAAGGATAATGATTTTCAGAATATAATTTATGAAGTACAAGATGGTGAATTTTCAGGACAAATAAATCAAATTTCTGATGGTTATGGAGAGGCTTTAAATTTAAAACATTATGTAGTGATTACTCAGAATTACAATATTGATATTGTAACTGAATGGGAACCAACAATAGAAATTTCAAAGATGTAATAATTCAGGACATTTCTCTTGACGATTCCAAACACCCATGTTACAAGGGCATTCAGCAATCCCAATAAGTTATGTGTTGTATTAATAATTCCATAACTCATGCTTTGTACTGGTAGAAGTAAAGATTGTTCCTGCAATAGTAACAAACCATTCACAGTTTAGATTGGTTTGGAATGGGCTTTTTAGATCTGGATCTGCCATGTGATATCCGGGATATCATTGCGGATGTAAGGAATCTTGCCAAAGCAGATGATATAAAATGGGATATGATCGCCATGCTTGCACTTGATCTTATCGGGGTAATACCGGTGATCGGTGCATTAAAATACTCGGACGAAATAGGAACACTGTTCAAAAGTGCAGATAAAGTCAGTGTGGTGACGAGAAGTACAGATGGTGCCGGTGTGCTGGCAAAGCATGCAGATGAGGCAGGAGCATAGCTGCACGGAGTAAAAGTGTTCAAGTATTCGGATGAGACCGCCGAAGCAGTGACATCCGGAGAAAAGCTGTTAAAGGAAAGCGGGACAATATATGAATCATTTGCCGATATGATGTCACCGGAGGATGCGAAAAGATATTTGGATTTTCTGGAGAATGGAAGCAGAGAAGGATTGACAGGTGCCGAACTGGCAGATGCATTGCTGGTATCCCAGAAAGTTGGATATGAGGATGTATGGGATTTAAGGAATGCAGGTGATTTGCTTGAGAGCAGAGTGGTACAGGAGAAAGATTAATACCAGGAATGGAAGGTGTCGTTACTGGTGGAGATTCTACAAAATTAGGGAAAAAAATGATGGAATCCATGGGATTGCCTAGAGGAACTAATTGGACAGGACATCAGGCGCAGCATATTATTCCCGTAGAAATGGCAAACCATCCAGTATTACAAAGAAATGGAATGGATTTAGATGATGCTTCAAATGGACTGTTTTTAAGAACTCCTGCAGATGATATAAGTGCTATGGTATGATTTGCAACAAAATCTAAAATATTTACAGCAGCGTGGATTGCCATTATATCCTAGTCAAGGTGCAACTGTAGATTTGTGGCAACGTAGCTTAGAGAGGATTCAATAAATGGACGAAAATAAAATTGTAAATGTAAAAGCATTATTGTACGATGCTGATACCGATGAAGTAAAAAGAATTATTTCTCAAACGGAAGATCAAGAAATTTTATATGTCTATGCTTATAATTATAATTGGGATAATGGTTTTGATATTCCACAAACGGTTTTAGATAATAAAAAATGTGATTTAAGTATAGCATTATTAATTTTTTATAGGGCTGATGGATTAAGTTATTTAGAAGACAAAACTGATAATGCTAATTTACCACAATGGTATTCTTTTATAAAAAGATTATATGATTCAATATTAACAGGAGAATATCAAAGCGGAGAAATTGAATTTAAAGTACCATTGTCAAAAGTTCAGCTCTTTAAATTGAAAAAAGTAATAGCAGAGGAAGAAAATATTTTCACTGAAAATATTGAAGGAAAATGCTTGGATATTAATTTATAGTGTTAAATGATGAGTATATGGAAAATCGTGGCAAATATAAAGATAGGATAGATACAGAGTTGGATATTTATTTTGACGGGAATTATGAAGTGGCTGGTGGACTTGGGAGCACCATTGTCGCAGACGAATGGGAGAAGTATGAGAAAAATTAAAAAACTAAAACGAATATCTATAATGTTGTTATGTGCAGTATTGCTTCATGGAGGATGCGGGTCTCGTACAACAGAAGAAACAGAAAAAGTCGATACAACGGAGAATTTTGATCTGATAGGAACGGAGGGCTGGGAGTATCAGGGAGAAAAGAAACAGTATATTTATGGAGAATGGACAGTCACCGGTGTCAGAAAGGGGGATACATGGGATGAGACGGATGAACGGGTGGGTGCTGTGTATGAGCTGTTACCGGAGAGCTGTTCCTACAAAAGCAGCACGGAATCGTACTCACTAAAATTAGAAGGGTACTCTGCATCGTTGATTTCAGCACGGGAGTATGATATAGCCGGAATGCTGCCGCAGGACACGAACTATTGTCTGGAGTTCAGTGAGGTGGAGATGGGAAGAAAGTATGGTGGGATAAAGAGTGCATTTACGGTATTGATTTTAATTGGGGAAAATGAAATCATAGGACGTGAAGATGGAAACTGGTGTCGTCTGGAAAAAACAACCGACTATAATGATATGCCAGAAGGAAAAGACTTTCTGATACCAATTAGCGGTATTTGGAATGGAGAGTGGGAGGTCACAGAGATTCTGAAAGAGGATGGTGATGATGCAGAGCAGTATATAGGAGCAGATTTTTCCACATGGTTTCAAGAGATACTGGAGGAAAAGTTTTGTAACTTTTATATTGTTTCCACAAGGGAGCCGTCCATAAAACAACTGGTAAAGGCAATGGGGCTGGAGAAAGAAACATTTGTAGGTTTTTATGAATTTTCAGATGATTTTTACTGGGATAAAATGATTGTAAAAGATGAGATGACAGCAGTACTGGTAAAGGATGGAAACTACCTGTGGGCAAGGCGGACATCCAAGAGGGATCAGTATGGGGTGTATCTGGATGCCTATATGGAGGATTATCTGAATGATGGTGATTTGATGAGAACGGAAGCAGCGAATGAGGAGAAGGTGCATCAGGAACAGGACGCGGAAAACATGGATGGTTGGGAAAACAAGGGGAAAAGACAGCAGTATATATGGGGAGTCTGGCAGATTACAGGTATCAGAGAAGGAGATACTTGGGATGAGACGGATGAACTGGTAGGCGCTGTGTATGAAATGTTGCCGGAAAGCTGTTCCTATAAAAGCAAAACGTGGTCATATACCGTAGAGTTGGGTGGGTATGAAGCCTCTCCAATTGTTCGGTGGTTTGAATATAATATAGGAAATATGCTGCCGACGCCGGCGGGGTATTACCTGTCGTTTGGTGAGGTAAAGCCTGGTGAGGAGTATGCCAGATCACGCAGTGCCTTTTCTCCATGTATATTGACAGATGAAAAAGAGATGTTAGCCTTTTGGGGGAGAAGAGTATACCGCATGGAGAAGGTGGTGGATTATGATGATATCGTAGAAGGAAAAGATTTCTTTAGAGCAGACTATGGGCTTTGGAGCGGGGAATGGGTGGTTACGGAAGTTCTAAAATCAGAGCAACACGACGCAGAAGAATATATCGGAATGAACTTTTCCACAAAAAGTATGGAGGATAATGAGATCTGTGATTTTTATCTTGTGGATATAGGGGAAAAATCAATAGAGAAGCTTGTAGAGGCAATGGGTCTGGAAAATGAATTTTGTGTAGTTTTCTATGAATTTTCAGAGGATTGTTTTTGGGATAAAATGATTTTAAAGGATGAAATGACTGTGGTGCTGGTAAAAGATAATAATTATTTTTGGGCAAAGCGGATGTCTGAAAAAGATCCGGCAGGACTGTATGGATCATATTTTTGAGTTAATTAAGGTGCAAAGGTAGGGAATAGACATGAAAAAACATATCGCCTTAGGTATTTGTGTGCTTATTTTTTTGATTATCGGAGGCTGCAGCTCGACAATGAAAAGGTCTGGGGAAAACGGATATGGGGGAGGGATTTCAGGTACAGAGAAAGATGGTAAAAATGTCTCCGAAAATGAGAATATCACATTCCGGGTTTTGGATGGAAAAGAAATTTCGGTTAGCAGAGACAGGCTGATGGATACGGAAAGAATTAACAACCGGTGGAGTTTGGAAGAGACAGATGCCATGATAGCTCCGCTAAAAGGAACATGGACGACGGATACATATATGAGCTATGTTCTCCCGTATAATCTGCGCAAGTTTGAGCCGGATACTTATGCGGACGAGGAAGCACGGGAAACGTTTTTCGGGGAATATCACGAGGCGGTCCGAGCAGCAGAGGAGAGTCCTGTACCGGATATCAGCGTTGAAGTACAACCGGTGGAAGAATATGAAGATGGATACACAATCCGTGTCAATGGCTATGAAAGCCCGTTTTCTATCATTTTAAGCACAGAAAGAATAAATGACGAGTATCCCATTTACAGTGATACAACGACACTGTCGGAAAGTTTTTTTGTGGAATACCCAGTTGTCTATATAAAATTGTTTGCCAAATTTAAAGACGGAGAAAGCGACAGATATAATCCAGCGACAGTGATTGTATCTGCGGATGGACAGGTACTGCTGCTGATGGAGGGCGCATTCTACTCATTGGAGAGAAGATAGGTGTATGGGATTTTCTGGGAACGATGTCTGAAATCAATGAAGTATATTCAGAACAGAACAAACTGGTGCTGGGTGGCGGCCTGTAAAGTTGCCGGAGAGCAGTATAAGAAAAATTTTGTGGATGCGTGGCAGTCAGCTATTGCTAGGAATGCAGATTTTCTGCACGGAGGTTTGGAGGGAAAATTTCCGGGAAATGATCAGATGAAGATGCGAGGCTTAAAGTATGTTGTGCTGGGAGATTGTGAGAGTAACTTGATACAGACAATTACATTAGGTACATACGAATCCGTACACTTACCAGAGACCAAAGATCACGCCGTTACCGAATGAGACCGCCTTAACCGTGCCGGGTGGAACGAGGGTGGCAGTGGTGCCAAACGGGACAGTGCCAGCCTTGAATCCGCCATACCTTCCGGGGCAGTATACCGAATATCCGGCAGCAGTGCAGGGATGGGCACAGCAGGCTTTGCCGGGATGGGGAAATGCTGCAGATGTAATACAATTATCTAAAAATAGTATTCAACATATTAAGAAGCATACATTTGAGGGAATGTCAGAACAAGCAAAGTATTTAACTGACGAACAGTTAGCCGACAAATTAGCTAATACACCATTTTTTAATAAAAACTGGTCTCAGGATGAAGTTGTAAAGTATACACAAGAGGCATACAATACATTACGAAGTCAAGCTAAAACTGGTATACATTCAGTAGAGATAAATGGAGAAATTATAAATGTTTTTATAAAGGATGACGGAACATTTGATACTGCGTATGGTGTATATCAGTATACGGTAGACGATTTTAGATAGGAGATACATATGTTTGAATTATATTACAGAGTAGTTCATAGTGAGTATGATGATTTTGTAGGGCAAAATGGTTTTTTTCAAATTAAGTGTAATGAGTGTAAATATGGAGAAATATATCCTAAAGAGCTGGAAACAGTTATGGATAAAGTTTCACTATATGATTGGTTTGAAAGGTTGGCAAGGGTTATTAAATATTTGTCATTAAAAGATTATGTTGCGCTTAGTGATGTTGAATCATATAATACATGGATTGAATTTAGAAAAACAAATGAAGAAGTAATGGTAAGCATTGTAAAGGCAGAGAAGGAAGAAGGTTCTCATGATATTGAGTTCAACCTGAAAGAGCCTATTGCAGGAGAATGGGAAAAACAAGTGATTCGTTACAGTCAACTAAAAACTGAGATAATTGAAAAGTTAGGAGAATATGTAGAGTTTATTACAATTAGTAACACGGAGCATCCAGAGATTGAAAAAATAGACGAGCTACTTAAAGGTTTTCAAAAATGTGACTTTTAAGAAATAACAAGCTTTTTATGTCTATAGAGCCTGCTGACTTGCAACTATTTAAATATTACCGCAGTTGCAGATTTTTTTATGGAAATAAAGCTGGGAGGGCACGGAAAGGTGACGCTCCGGGGGTATCTGGCGAGAATGCCGGACATCAGAAGGCTGCAGGAGGAAGCGGTCAGGATTACGGTACAGGAGGACGGTGACAACCGTGAGCAGGTATTGTTCCGGGGGATTATCCAGAGTGTGCACACGTTTGTGGAGAACGGGGTGTGTCAGGTAATGTGTCCGGCAGCGGGCTTTCCGTGGAAACAGGAGTCCCGGTCATAGCGAGTTGATGAAAGAGAGCAATCATACTATTGATAAAAAAGTACAGAAATTGTTAGCTTTATTACTTGGAATCTATCAAAAAGGTGTGGTCAAGGAAGTTATTTTGGGATATGAGCCTGCAGATGATGATATTAAGGGTAGCCCGAAAACAAATAGAAATGTTAAACGAGAATGTTTTTAATTCTCGGTGGGCATGTAGTGTTTATAATTTTGCAAAACATATGAAACTTTAGGGGTTGCGAGAGAGGGGGCTGGGTATTACTACCGCACAACTTGAAGCATCAGCCGGAGCGCTGACCGCCGGGGCAGTATACCGAATATCCGGTAGCGGCGCAGGGCTTGGCACAGCAGGCTTTGCTGGGAGGGGGAAGTGGTATTGAGAGTGGTGGTAATTCTTCAATAACAAATGATATTTTAGATTGTCAAAGGAAAGGTAGTGCTTTAAAGGTTGATGAAATAAAGCCAATTACTCAAATTAATCCCAAAACAAGAAGACCAGAAATAATAAAAGAATTTCCTGCTACTGCACAATCTCATGGATTTAATGATTTGATTGATAACTATGCTGGATATGCAACAAAGTCATTGATTCGGAATGGAACATTATATCAATTAAAGGGTACATTAAATGGTGTACAAGGTAGATTTGAGTGGATAATTCAAGATGGATATGTAACACATAGAATGTTTGTTCGAGATGGAACAATGAACGGAGTGCCAATAAAACCATGATTATTAGAATTTTAAAGGACTTAAATATAAATATATCTTGGAATATGATCTTTATAGGATTATGTACTGGAGATGTTGAAGCGTATGAAGTAATTGACTATGCGATGGAACAAATTGAGTTAGGGGATTGTAGGTCTGAAATTTTTGAACTTGCGGGAGCATATGCAGATGATTTTGATTATGTTTTACGATTGGTTCAAGATTTACAAGAAGATTTTATAGATGAAGCAATTGAAAGGAGAAAAATACGTTTAGCAATTGTTTATGATGTAATAAAGGAAAAGAATCATAATTTTGTTGATGGCCTAATACAATTAACTGAATTATGGGATAAACTGGATTATCCAAAGGATTCTCCGCATACTGTTCAAGGTAGAAATAATAAAATTTCTCCAAACGAATATTATACGCAAGAAAACTATGATAAATTATATAAAGCAAATTGTGAATGGTTTAGGAAAGAATTGCTATATTTACAGAATAAATAGTAAATCTCATTCAAAAATAATAAAATATGCTTGAAAAGCGGTAAATAATACATAGATTTTCGAAGGAAGACTTGCAGAAGTGTGTGCCTCAAATGGCATCCGTGCACAGTATCGGTATGATAAAAACGATATGCAGACGGAAGTGCTTTATGGCAATGGTCTGCGGACTTCGTATGCATGTTCCTAATACATTAAATGAACAGATGGCAATGCATCAAGTAGTGTCTAATCCATTAGATAATGCCATTGACATGAGTCAATTAAATAAACATCCTATTATATTGACCGCCCCAAGATGGTCTGCTTCAGATGGATGGGTTAAAATGAGTAATAATGTGAATGGAATAGAAATTCATTTTGTTTACAATAAGATTACAGGTGCATTTGATGATTTTAAATATAAATAAGTGAGGAAATTATATGGATAATAAAATTATTTACCAAAATCATATTAATATGATTTCTATACAATTATTATATTGTATGGGTGGATATGTTACCTATGAAGTCACTATTTCGACTGGTAGATTTTGTGGAAGTTGTAATTTTTGCATTTCAGAAGATACTGTTAAGGATTATGCAGAAGTAATAGATAATATGATTAAATCTCTTAGTGGAGAAATAGAAATCCATGATTGTGAAAGTGATGCATATTTAAAATTTTACTTTGAGGATGCCATGAATTTTTATGTAATAGGACAAATAGGAGGAAGTTATGAGGATAATACATTAAAATTTAAATTAAAAGCAGATCAAACTATAATGTATGGATTAAAGGAAAAACTACTTAGCTATTAATTTGTAATGAATTAAGATTGGCTATGTCAAGTGATGAGATTCTTATGGAATATGATCTATGTGACCGTAAAATTGCAGAGACACACAGGGAGAGCGGTATGATTCTGTTACCCGTCAGTACTATCTCAGGGCACGTTACTATAACCCGGTGATCGGACGATTCACACAGGAAGCTTACCAAAAGATGCGTAAGGACTTAGGACTGGACAGTAAGTCCGGATATAAAGACAGCGGAGTAGGTAATGGAAATGATCCTTGGAGAAGTTATGAGAATGGTAGTAAACCAATAGGTGCTACATACGAAGGAACTATATACAGAAGTGTTGATAGTAGATACGACCCGTTAGAAATGAGTCAGTATACGATTAACTCTAATCATAGATATACAGAGTCAGGTGTGCCGGGATTATATTTTAGTAGTGGTGAAAAAATAGTTAAAGCGGAACTTGGAAATTATGATGTTACGCATGCTATTGGTCGATATGCATATAGCAATGGTTATAATGGAATTATTGCGCCTTCTGCTAGAGCAGATGGAGGAATAAATATTATTATTTTCAATGCAAAGGGGGGTGAAACAACTATGGATATGCTTGAGATGTTTTTTTATGAATATGAAGAAGAAGCATGGAACAGATATGCTAGCTGTTTTGAAGATGTAAATACACAGATAGATGGTGTGCCACAGGAGATTGTGAATGCTATCTTCACTATTTTAGGAGATGCTACAGGATATGATTGGTTGCATAAACCCCTTCATAAATTTGGTGGAAAAAGTGCAGTTGAATTATTAAAAACAGAAAAAGGGGAAAAGGCGTTAAAAGCCTTTATTATGAGATTACCTAATTAATGATGATTGACCAGCTATGTGATACTGTGTAGCTGGTCTGGAAAAACATAAGTATTCTGTATTTTTGTCAAGAGTGGTAGTAAGAGTGGCTCAGGAAGCAAATTCCAAGAAGTATTTGACCTAGCAGACAACTATACTTTAAGTGATGATACCTTTGACAATCATATACTCGATAGACATGGACCTAATTCTACATACGGAAACAAATCACATTTTAATGCAGATTTTGATATTAGAAATAGTATTGATAGTACATTGACAGGGGACAACTTCATTGTAGGTCCTAATACTGCTGGAAGAGAAGGTTATATTTTTGAACAAACATTTTCCAATCCAATAGGGACAAATAGCAAAGGGAAACCATTATATACTTTAAAAGTAGTTATTGATGAGGCTGGAAATGTAATTACTGCGTTTCCCAAAAAGTAGTAGGAGGTTGTTGTAATGAACTTTTACATAGGTAATTCAATAGATGAGATTAATGAACAAGATGTCAACGTAGAATTTTGCGATGAGTTGATTGATTTTATCTATAAAATGAGTGGACAAGTATCCTTTGATATGAGTAAATTGTACCAGATTGATCCTTATGATGATGTTGAAGTTTCTAAAAATGATTTGTTTCAAATCGCCGAAATATGCAAATATATATTGGACACAGCATTGCTTCAGAATTATGAAGAACCAGATGAAGGCAGACAAATGGTGCAAGACTTATTAGAGATTATCCAAAAAGCGATGACAAGTGATTTAGGACTAGTTTCGATAGGAGATTGATGATTTGCATTATGTAATAAAATTGTAACATTTCCCTTGACACTTCCAAAACATCCATGTTACAATGGCACCCACCAGGGGGTATAAGGGGGATAAGCTGCTCCGTAATACCTAAACAAAAACACATAATAGGAGATGTTCCGTAGCTACTATGGGCTATAGTGCATCTCCTATTTTTCTGTTACATGGAAATCCTGATAAAATTGTCCCAAAGCATAATAAATTTTTGAACAGTAGTGAAAGTTATGCCATACCATACTTCTCCCAACGGCTCTGCCGGTGGGGGTTTTCCGGCTTATGCCGCCGAAGGACGGCATAAGCCCTTTAACCTGCACACATTTCGACCCTAATATTTTTCTTATATTTTCTAAAAGTAACTTCGTTCACACTTCCCCAACAAGCCTTTAATCTTCCATTATGGGTAACTACCTCGACTTCGCTCTTAAAATTGCACACAGGGGCAACACAGGCTCTCACAAGAGCAAGAGAAAGTTGGCTTGCCTGTCTGAAAATTATATTTGTGCATTATTACTGTTTTTCTCTGTTTTTGGTCTATGGCATAAAGCTAATTCTGCTCATTTTAGTGGTTCATATGAAAAAATCTGCTCCCAAATCAAAAAATTGACTTGTAACTGTTCTTTTTCAGAGTTAACATCACACACCACGAAAGCGATTCGTAAGTCTTTTGTGAGTCCTGTGTTCTGCAGGATGTATCCATCTCCATGAAAGTCAGCGGTATCCATTCGGGATATTTTGCGTCTGACCAGAAGTGGATAGGCTATACCACTCTTGCACACTTGGTTGCTGAAAGATGCGTAATTCCTAGAAAGATGCTTAACAGTTGAGATTGCCACTATTTTTCCAAACATTGAGAATGGAGCAGATTTTTATGATTAAAGAGAATTATATTTATGTGGGTATTGACCTACATAAGGAGACCCACACAGCAGTTATGATTGACTGCTATAATCAAAAGCTGGGAGAGATTACTTTCCCAAACAGACCAGCCGATTTTCCTAAGCTGGTAGCGAAAGTGAAAAAATGTAATACGGATGGTAAGACTATAGTTTTTGGTCTGGAGAATGCTTACGGTTACGGTAGAGCCTTAGCAGTGTGGTTGATTGACAAGGGGTATCTGGTTAAGGATGTAAATACCGCCATATCCCATCGACAGGCAAAGCACCGAGGTGCCATGTACCGTAAAAGCGACAGTGATGATGCGGAAGCCATTGCTCTGGCAACGTTAAACATGCTGGATAAACTTCCAGATGCGTATCCGAATGATGCGTACTGGTCACTTGGACAGCTGGTGCATCGTAGGGATAACATCATGAAACAGCGAACGAGGTTGGTTAATCAGCTTCATGAGCAGTTGTGCATTGCGTATCCGTCTTACAAGCAGTTTTTTAACGATATTAGCAGACCAACAGCATTATATTTCTGGGAGCATTACCCATCCAGAAAATATCTAAAGGGTAAGTCAGTGGAAGATTTGCGGGCGGAACTTGTTCCAGTCAGCCATAATAAATGTTCCACCAGGACCTGCGAAAAAATCTTGGATGCCATTGCCGGTGACAAAGTAAAAAATAATGCTTATCAAGATGCCAGAGATATGGTGACTCTTAGCATTGTCAGTGATTTACAGCATTATGACAAACAGCTTGCTGAAGTAGATAAAATGCTGGAACAGATGTATAAGATGCTTGGCTGCACGCTTACAACCATTCCCGGTGTAAATGTCATCACAGCAGTGAAGATTCTTGCAGAGATTGGTGATATCAAACGTTTCAGTAATGCCAATAAACTGGCACAGTTTGCCGGGATTGCACCACTTCATTTATCATCCAGCGGTAAGGGGAAAGATTTAGCCACCAAGCAAGGTAACAGACGATTGCAGGCAACCATTTATTTCCTTGCGATTCAGATGGTGCAGATATCTTCTAAAGGTACACCACGAAATCCCGTGGTGCGAGCATACTATGAGAAACGTAAAGCAGAAGGAAAAACCAGCCAACAGGCACTGATTTGTATATCAAGACGATTAATCAGTATAATTTATGGAATGTTGAAAAGCGGTACGGAGTATCGTATGCCAGTCATGGAAAATACTGGCGAAACTGTATAGTGAAAATGGCAAATATGTGATAAAATTTTAAGCAGATGTAAAGGTCGGTTTTGGAGAGTTTACTCTTTTTTCGATAGTGGATCATCGGCTTGGATTATTATAAGGGTAAAGAGTTTATGTCAAGAGTGGTAGAAACACAGCAACGACAATAAATTATTCTTATAAATTTGATAGGGAATTAGCCAATTTTAATGATGGTTATGAGATAAGAACAACTGTAGATAAGGATTTAATATTAGTGCAGTATAGTTCTGACGCACCAGATGCATCCTTATGTTATTGGACAACGGTTGATGAAGCAAATAGAATTACAACATTGAATGATTATATGGATAAGTTGGCTTTATCAAAAGATTGGGGAAACAGAAATACTGTAAAAGTTGCGAGAATTCCTGCTGGAATAGAGGTTAAGTATGCTGTAGGAACTGCAAGAGAACAATTATTGATTGCAGACCCTAGACCAGGTGGTGGAGTTCAATATTTGTTTAATCAATTTGATACAGATTGGATAACAGAGATTAGAAGCTTTTCAAATTAAAGGAGATTGCTATTTGGATAACAGACAAGAATTATTGAAAAAGTTGCATCTATTGGTACAAGAAATTGATAAAGCCAAGGAAATGGTAGATGAAGAAAAAAGTCAATACTTAAATAACTATGAAAATAGGATTGAAGCCGTAATAAAAAAATTACAGGATGGTACATTACCTGCTTCTAAAGGTGGGCTTATTGGTACAATGAGAGGAATTTCAGAATATGACAGTTTGGCTTCTATAAAAGCGTTGTATGATGCAGCATCCGATGTGGATTTATTTTATAGCAAAGAATGTCAAAAATGGTAATACATTATTTTAATTATGTTTCCACTTAAGGACAACCACCACCTAAAAAATAAACCACAGTCTTCAAATTATTCGGAATGGTTCTCACTGATGGTGATGTAATCCATGTAGATTAATTTGAAGACCCTAGGGCGAAATTTTCCATTTGGGTGCACTTAAGGACATCCGAAATCAAAACTGAATATTTAGTTCCAATATGGTAAACTTTTAAGCAGATGTAACAGTCGGCTTTGGGAAGTGTATTCATTTTTCGGGGTAGGAGCATCGGCTTGGATAATTATAAGGGTAAAGATTCTTTGTCAAGAGTGATAGTAAGACCAATTGGGAAGCTCATAATGTTGTAAATTATGCAAAATTAAAGGAACAGTATAGAGTCAGTGAATTAGCTAACGATGTGGTAGATAGTATTACACAAACAGGAGCATTGCCAAGCAATTACATAACAAAGAGTCAAGCAAGAGCAATGGGGTGGTCAGAAGGAAAGACTTTAAATAATTGTGTACCAGGAAAGGCTCTTGGTGGAGATGTTTTTGCAAATACTAATGGGGTTTTACCTAGTGCAAATGGAAGAATATGGTATGAGGCGGATGTAGGAGTTGATTATACGATGAGCCGTTCAAATTCTAAGAACCCAGCATATAGGATTTTGTACTCAAATGATGGGCTAATATATGGAACATATGACCATTATGATACTGTGTTTCAAATTTTCCCTTAAAAAGAAGGAGCAAAACGATGAATTGTATTAATACGATTTGTTTATATTTAAAAAAATATTTAACAGATGAGCAATTTGAGAATATTTTCTATGACTATATTGAAGATTTTCAAAATTCTTTGGAAGAAGATATGTATCTTAATGTTTTATCTACAAACTTTAGTTCTAAACAAGAAAAAATTAGTTTAGAAACAGAATTATATAATTATGTATTAGAGAATTATGATTCTGTGTATGAAAATATTAATGATGCATATGTTGAACGTATAATTGACTCAAATAAGGAAGATATAGTAGTAGAAATATTAAAGAATAAATATCAGAAGAGAGAGGAGGTTGATATAGATTGTAGTATGATTAATACACGGTCAGAATTAATTGATGCAATAAAACATGCATTGCAATATCCACATTTTTGTGGAGATAATTGGGATGCAATAGAAGATTTGATTTATGATATAGTACTCCCACAAAAACTAATTTTGCACAATTGGCGTGAGGTTGAAAAAAAATTATCTCAAGACACGGCTATATTAAAATCAATTTTAGATAAATACAATAATGGACGCTGTGTGGTTATATATACTTAGGGTTTTTCAAGTGTTTTGTGTAAGTTTTTTATTAGCTGGTAGTGTACCAGAGTAATTATTAATTATGTCTCCAGATAAGGACAGCCATCAGCTAAAATATTCGGTCTTTAAATTAATCGGAATGGCTCTCACCGAAGGTGCTGTAATCCATGTAGATTAATTTGAAGACCCTAGGGCGAAATTTGCCATCTGGGTGTACATAAGGACATCCGAAATCAAAACTTAATATTGTTTCATCAAAGATGCAAAACGCATTGTTTTCATGACACTTGGTGTTGTGAAGATGATGCATTTTCTGTATAATAGTCGAAAACTAATCCCAAAAGGCGGTGTTTCAGATTTAAATATGGAAAGCTGTAAGAAAGTAGGTAAATATGACGTTTGAAGAGGTAAAAAAAGCATTTTTTAGGTATGATGGATCATTATTTGCAATGGCAAGGGAGGAAAAAGAAGCATATGAGAGTTATAAATTATTAAATATTCCAGAGGAAATGGCAGAAGCATGGAAACAAGAATTGTTTTTTTCCTTGTGGGAGCAACTGAAAGAAAGCGGATCAAGCGAATTGTTTAATAGAATGTGCAATCTTTCAGAAAATAGACATAGTAGAGAAAATTTATTAATTTTGAAGGAGGCACTGTATAAGGTAAATTATACAAATCCAAAAGTAAATGCATATATTTGTGAAGCCATACTTGGGAGAAAGGACTTGTCAGAGAGAAGTGGCATGATTTTTTGGGCATATGATTTAGGTGAGTATGAAATGGCTAAAGAACTGTTGCAGTTTATCTGGAAATTGGCAACAGTTCAGACATCTGATAAAAATGTAAAGTCTAGATTGGATAGGATTATAAAAAAAAGTTATTTGATAAGTTCTAAAATAAATTATCCAACGTTTCCAGCTTGAGTGTGGAAATACTTTGGGATTCTAAACCCATCTTCTTGGAGAGTTATATGATGGAGAAAAAAGTAGTTTAAAGAGATGGTAAATGTTATAGAAGAAAAACTGGCACAATGACTAATAACAATTTTACGGTATTTTCTTAATGTGACTAAAACGCTCATATTACAACAGTTCGTAATGGCAGGAGTTTCCCTCCGTGGAACAGTGGAACAGCGGGAGGGGGAGTTGTGTACCTGAAACTGGACATTGACGGAGCAGACGGGAAAGCGCTGCATCCCTATCCGTGGATTCCGCCCACAGGAAACGTCATGTATTGTATGCCGCAGGAAGGAACGGAGGCATACCTCTACTTTCCAGAGGCAGAGGAGGAAAGTGCATATGCAGTCAGCGAGATACATAATAGCAGGTGTCCGGTCTTTGCAGATGCGCAGCGTCGGGAACTTGTGACGGAGCATGGGAAAAAGCTGCGGCTGCATGCGGACATGCTTGGTTTTGCCGGAGGGAAGGAAGAAACTGTGCAGGAGTGCCGGATGAGAGAAGACGGCATACATTTCGGTGCGGGCAGAGGAAAACTTCAGGTCACGGGGAGGGAGCAGATTCTCTTCCATGCACCGGAGATTTCCCTTGACGCGGTGCAGAAAATCGGACAATATAAAATGGAAAGCATGGCGAAAGAGAAGGCGGGGATGCTGTATCCCAGAGGAGGCGGAAACCCGGCAACGGGAGGACTGGCAGCAGCGGCTCTGGGAGTTACAGCCGTGCAGCTTGGGATGACAGCCGGAGTACTGACCGCCGGGGCAGGAATTGCTGCAGTTGCGGCAACGGCAAGCAGTGACAGAAAGAATGGGACAGAGTCCTCCCTGGGGGATTATATCAGCAATGCATTTTCGGCGTCTGCAAGAGTGGGAGCATCCTGCATAGCCATAACTCTGGGGATGTACGGGGCAGAGGTGATGACGTTGACCGTGAGCGGAGGCATGGGGCTGATCCCGGTGGGAGGAACGGTTGTGACCCTGCCACAGCTCGCAGGTGCATTCCAGCTTGTGGCAGGAATAGTCACAAGCCAGAACCTTCTGTTCCAGATGAGGGGAGTACTAATGTTCTGTATCTCGGGTAAGGAGATGGGAGCGCCGACAGGAAACTGGCTGTATGACAGCGCCCGGGAGCTTACAGAGATGGCAAGTATGCAGTTCGCGGTCTATGGACTGATGAATCCGTACACTTACCAGAGACCAAAGATCACGCCGTTACCGAATGAGACTGGCTTAACCGTGCCGGGAGGAACGGGGGTGGCAGTGGTGCCAAACGGGACAGCGCCAGCCTTGAAGCAGCCATACCTTCCGGGGCAGTATTCTGAATATCCGGCAGCGGTGCAGGGTTGGGCACAGCAGGCTTTACCGGGAGGGGGGAGTGCTATTGAGGGTGGTTCAGTACCTGACTTCTATGTAGGTCCAAATGGCAAAGAATTGCCTAGTCAATATAAAGACTGGATAGGCACAAATATACAAAAAGAACTTTTAGAACAAGCTGAAAATCTGCAATTACAAAATGCAATAAAGCAGTTATACAGAGGAAATTCATTTATAGGTGATGGTGGAACTGCAGATGTAATAAGATTTGAGCAACAGACAGGATTGATGTTAGGTAAAAATGGTGGTTCTCATGTTCAGAAAGGAATAGATATGGCAAAATACATTGAAAATAAAATTTTGACACAAGACTTAAGTCCTTCAGACAGAGCCTTGGCCATACAATTGTTAGAAGATTTATACAGTGCGCTAGGTAGGTGATAGTATATGAAATATGATGAATTATATAAAACTTTTAAAGAAGAAATTCCAGAAGGCAGCTCTTTTTTTGAGGTTAAAGAAAAAGAGAATTTGATAGATGAAACTGATGGGATACACATAGTGTTTGGTATGGTTATAGTTCCATATATTCTTAATATTGTCCAGAATAATAAAATGCTCGAAATAAATAAAGTATTTTTATTTTTAGAGAATATGGCAATATGTGAAGATATAAAAATTAAAGAAGTTTTAGATTTCACAGTATTAGAGCAATTAGTAGATGAAGGACAGGATATTCTTGAGCAATGTAAGCAATATATGAAAAAAAACACGTTGAAACATTGTGAAGAAGTAGAAAAATATTATTTGTAATAATTTTGTAACATCTCACTTGACGATTCTTAACCCTCATACTAATGTTCTGTACCTCAGGCAAGGAAATGGGAGCGCCGACAGGAAACGGGATGCATGACAGCGCCCGGGAGCTTACCGAGATGGCAAGTACGCAGTTCGCATTCTATGGACTGATGAATCCATATACTTACCAGAGACCAAAGATCACGCTGTTACCGAATGAGACTGGCTTAACCGTGCCGGGTGGAACGAGGGTGGCAGTGGTGCCAAACGGGACAGCGCCAGCCTTGAATCCGCCATACCTTCCGGGGCAGTATACCGAATATCCGGCAGCAGTGCAGGGATGGGCACAGCAGGCTTTGCCGGGAGGGGGAAGTGGTATTGAGAGTGGTAATTCTTCAATTCATTACGGAGAATTAGATTCATTAGGAAGGGCAACTGGAGTTGATGCAACAATAACTGTTGATATGGTAGGAACAGGCACACCAGCAAAATCTTCAATTAAGCCAGCTGGTTTTGGGGGACAAAAAGCAGGACATGCAAGAGGACATTTGTTGGGAAATCAGTTAGGAGGAGCAGGTGATGACCCAAGAAATTTAACAACATTATTTCAAAATCCAGTTAATCATCCAGTTATGAGTTCAGTGGAAGGCTCTGTAAGAAAAGCAGTTGAAGCAGGCGAAGTAGTACAATACTCAGTTAAACCCATCTATGAGGGGAATACTTTGATTCCATCTGGTGTAACCATAAAAGCAGAAGGAGATAAAGGATTTTATATTTATCAAACAATATTAAATAGAAAGTAGGATTTATAATGTTAGAGAAATTAGAAAAAATTCTATCAATTGAAAAAAAAGAACACCAATATGATTGGGAAAAAGTTGAAGACTCATATGAAATTAAATTTCCAAATGATTACAAATCTTTTATTGAGTATTATGGTGAGGGTGGAATAAATGAGTTTTTATGGATTTTATCACCATTTTCCGAATATGAAAATTTGAATACAATTTTTAAATTTAATGAGATGAGGGAAGCATATGAAATAATGAAGATTGATTTTCCTAAAATGTGTGAATTTGAATTTTGGAGAAATGGTAAAGGTATTTTTCCATGGGGAATCACAGATAATGGTGATGAATTATTTTGGAATTATAAAGATGATTCTGTTGAGATTGTCATTTTCTCGTCTAGATATTCTGAGAAACAGATTTTTTCATGTAGTATGTCGGAATTTCTTGTAGACTTACTTGAAAAGAAAAAGGAATGTAGTATTTTCCCCAATGATTTTATCAGACAAGAAAATTATTATGAATTATAATTCTTTAAAGCACAAAAACAGAGGTTTGCAATATAGCCTCTGTTTTTATGTAAGATTTTTCTTTGAATAGTACACACAATTTTCTGTTGGAATGTAATAAAATTTTTAAGGCGGTATTTTTGATATAAAAATTGGTCAAAAAAGCGGTAATTTATTGCCTGATTTTCTTCAAAGAAGCGGTATAGTTCGAATATGAAAAAGACATTATTAGCTTAGTTTCTTAGACAATTCCTAATATTTTCACGTAATCAAGTTTCACTTCAAGATGAATTATGACATTCGTAAGACAGGTTACTGACAATTGCCATGGAAAAAATTCTTGATTTTCAGACACGGGAAATACCGGGGGAGCATGCCAGAGGAAATTTTCGGCTTCTGCTGTCAGAAAATGAGACAGGCATAAACGGTCTGAATGCGCCCATTCAGCTTTGTGGACATGGAAATACCGCAGGAGCGTTGTTCTGCGGATATCAGGAAAAGGTGGAAATCAAAGAAGAAGGCAGATACAGGATTGCAGATGTACAGGCTGTATCTGGAACAATTCTGTTAGACCAGAAAAAATGCAACCGGGTATTTCAGAAAAAAGCACAGACATATATGGGGATTGCCAATACCGTAACAGCAGACACCGAGCACAGCGCCTGTATATTGCCGGGCAGTGATATGCAGACAGGGGGAACGTTGATACAGTATCAGGAAACGGACTGGAACTTCCTGAAAAGAATGGCATCCCAGCTTGGACTTCCGTTAGTGCCAGACATCAGCTATTATTATCCCCGTTTTTACCTTGGTCTGCCGGAAGGGGAGAAAAAGGAACTGGGAGAAATCCTGTCCTGCGATATGTGCTTCGATGGGCGTTATTATGCGGTCAGCGGGAGATGTACCGTTGATAGAAAGGATTTCATCTGCTATGATGTGGTCACGGGGACAAGGCTGTCGTTAGGTGACAGGGTCACATACGAAGGCAGGGAGCTGACGGTTTCCCGGAAAAAAACAGAACTGGTACGAGGGGAGGTTCTGTTTACCTACCGCCTTGCGGGAGAGAGCTACACACGGGTTGCACCGGAAGAGAACCCGGATTACACGGGGATGTCGTTCGTGGGGGAAGTGACGGCAGCATGCGGGGAACGCGTGGAGCTGGCATTTGACATGGACAGGGCATCGGCAGGGGGAAACAGCTACGGCTTTGCCCCTGCAACGGGAAACCTGATGTACTGCATGCCGCAGGTGGGGACAAAGGCGGCGCTGTATCTGGGAAGCGGGAACGAGGCGCAGGGCGTGGTGTCAGGCTGCATCCGGACGAACGGCGCTTCGTGCGAGGGAACAGGCAGCCCGGAAAAGAAAGGCTTCTGCTCGGAGCACGGCAAGGGAATGAGCCTGTATCCCCAGAGCATGGGAATGGACGGCGGGGAAGCAGGAAAGCTTACGATGGAGGACGGGAGCGGAACGCTTCTGGGAAGCAGCGGGAGTCTGCTCCTGCTGGCAAAAGAGGGAATCCGCCTGGAGAGCATGACGGGAATCGCCGTGCATGGAGTGTCGGACATCATGGCACTCTGCGGGGCAGGAACATCGAGCCTCTGTGTGAACGGCAGTGTGGACATGATGGGCGCTCTTACGGGACTGGGAGGCAGTACATACAGAAACTATGCGCCGTATGCAGACGCCCCGGAGGAGGGGAAATTTGACTGGGGAGGTTTTACGAGAAACCTTGTCATGGGACTTGCAGTCGGTGCGGCGTGCATCGCAATGAGCCTTCTGCTTCCGGGAATCGGAACCATAGCAGCGGGAGCGCTGATGGGAGCAGGGATCGGTGCAGTTTCCGCAAGTGTGGCAGGAGCGGTTGGCGATTACAGCAGCGGGAATGTGCGGAGTGCAGAGGAAGCCATAAGAGATGTGGCGATTGCAGCCATCAGCGGTGCAATCACGGGAGCCATCGGGGTGAAATTTCCGGGGATGAACCGTCTGGTGGAAGGCGGTGTGGATACTACAGTGGCAACTGTGGAGCGCGCCGCATATGCGGCACTGGACGGGGACATGACGCTGGAAGAAAAGCTTGCGTATATCTTTGATCCGGGGCAGATGGCTGTGGATTTTGTGACAGGTGTTTTCATAGGCGAGGCGGTTGACGGGATTGCGAAAAAACTGCCGGGTGGATGGAAGAATAGAGGAGGGAGTGAACTCAATAATCTTGATGCCCAGGGTATCAGTTCAAAGTCGGCAAAAGGCAGTGACACATTTAAGCAAAATGGTAATTTACCGAATGGCGTAAGAACTGAGATTTCCGGTTCCGATTTACGGCATAGCAATGGATTTGAGGGATTTGATGTTATAAATGCTAGTTCAAAGCAAAAAGGAAATTTTGGCGAATTTAAGGCGGATGATAATTTGGTTAATAATCAGGGGCTTAAAGATGCAGGATATGATTTGAAATCTGTAGGGAGAAATGCACCTTCATGTCCAGATGACAAAATAGTAAAGGGTATTGATGGATTGTATGAAAATTTAAATCAGAATTCAAATGTTGAGTATATCATTGATGAGGCGAAGTTTGGTAAGGCGCAACTAGGAAAGACAGATGATGGGAAACAGATGTCAGATGATTGGCTGCTAGGAAGTGTTACTGGAAACAATAGGATTTTAGACGCTGTAGACGGAGATGAGGAATTAGCATATAAAATTATGGAGGCATTGAAAAAGGGGCAGGTAGAAAGGGTGCTAAGTAAAGTAGATGCGGATGGGAATGTAGTTACATATCGATTAGATTCGCAGGGAAATATCATCGGAATCTGGCCATAGAAATTAGTGTAATAGTAGGTAATTGCGAAACAAGTTCGCAATCTTGATTGAAAACAAGGATAGAATCCTGCAATGCAGGATTCTTGGAATGGAAGGTGGCAGTCATTCATTTAGGGCATGACAAAAAGGCTTCATAGTTAGTATGAAGCAGAAAAATTTATAAAATCTCAATTTTAAGCAATCAAAGGCTTAAGACTTCGAATGTATTGATGTTGATGAATTTTATCAGCAACAATTACTGTAACAAGTTGAGCTATGCCAGCCAAAAGTAAATCGGCATGAAGCGTTTTTTCGTTCTGGGTTTTACGATTAGCTACGCAAAAGCTGTCTTTAAAGTGGTTGATAGATTTTTCAACGTTTACACGGATTTTATATGTTTCTTCCCATTCTGCTGAACCTCGTTCCACTCCGGGATAGGCACGAAGATTCTTTTCTGGATAAATGTAAATCATTCTTCCACAGGAAGATGTTGTGCAGGGATTATCACAATGGCATACACGGCGTTTGGTTTTATCTGCTTTATTGTCTTCCCATTTCATTTTCGGGCAGACAAATTTCATTGTAGGAATTTTGCTTTTTAAGTGTGATTTACTACCTTCTCTTTTCATAAGAAGCGAAGAATCATGCGGACAACAGGGAACACCATTTTCGTTAATGGTATAACCATTATCTTCCATAGAAAGTTTTACACGGAGAGGAATAAATGCTTTTTCAAATCCAATTTCATCGAAAAGGGCTTTGTAGATTTCAATTGTGTCAAAAGCAGCATCACCAAGAAAAGTCTTAGGGGCGATAAGCGGATGCTTCTGAAAGAAATCAATCAGAACAGGAAGCAGGGCCTTTGAATCGGCAAGAGATTTATCCTCATCAGGAGAGTCAGATTTCTTTTCCACAACGATATCCGGATGAGCCTTTAGGAACTCTTTGTTATAGAAAGTGATATCACGGACAATGCCAAGCCCATTGGTTACAATGCCGAACTTATAGGCATAGCAGAAATGTCCATTGATATACATCTGTTGGATTGCCTGATTCGAAGCAGCATGCGTAGGCATGGAACCATAAGCAGCCTTATAAGGATCATAGCTTTTATCAAGGTTGTTTGCCTTTGCAAAAGCTTTTAACTGTTTGATAATACGGTTTGCGTATTTTGGATTATTTTCAGTTACCCAGGCTTCAATGCCAGAGGTATCGAAGATAGTCATAGTTGCCAGATGAGGGTCAAGTTTTTGGCAGATCGGTTCGGTCATATCAACCATGTGATTGAACATAGATTGTAAGTCCATCAGGAAATCCTGTTTAAAACGGGTAAATTTTGAGGCATCCGGTACAACATCAAAGCCACAGAAGTCACGCAGTTCCTGAGAGTATTTCAAGAACACAATCAGAAGTGTGTCAGTCGGGATTGAGAAAATACGCTGGAGCAGAAGTGCTTTGAGCATTGGATAAAGCTGGTGCTTGCGAGGTCTTCCGGTTGAAGCGTGAAAATGAGAAACAAAAGAAACAGGAACAATTTCATCAAGGTTAATGGTTTCATCAAGAAGTGAAAGGAACTGGTATTTGTCATTGTCGAATTTATTTTGGCAATCATCAAAAATTTCTGCCAAAGTGAGCTGCTTATGTGTTATCATGTAGGTATATCTCCTTTAGGTGGATTGGTTGATAGTTTCTCGCAACTCTATTTTACCATAAACCTTGAGGAGATATTTTATTTTAACAACAAAAAAATGCCGTATTTATGCGGCTTGTGGCGTTTCGCAAACGCCTATAGTGTAATAGAAAGAGAAGGAGACGTCAAATGAGAGACACTTTATGTAATGAGGACTATTTAAAAAAGAAAATTATACTTAATGAAAATTATATTAGAAAAAATATTGAGGAAATTGTTGTATTACAAGAGGATATTAAAAATGGAATACAGCGCTATCCAAGGGAAAATAGTGAAATTATTTATGATACGAAATTGATGCTGTTTCAGATGATTTATAGTTCGATTTGTGCAAAATATTCATTGGGTTTATCATGTGACAGCTTTGAAGAAATGTATTTGCTTGGTGTAAAAATGATTTCAGATATCGGCTATAGAAGGATTGGCTATGTTCATATGATTCAGTTTTTTTCTATAGGAATGTTGCTTGAAATATCAGCGAAAGAGATGCAGAAGCTGATAGAAAAAGCAGACGAAGAAGAACAGGATGATATTTTGTTTGATTTTCTTGTAAATGCATGCGGATGGGAGAGGAATATAAATTCCTCACAGTTTCAAAAAGAAAGCCCGTATAGTAAAACACTGGAAATTATAAAATTGGCAGCAGAAAACCGGGAGGCGGCCAATATTAGATTAAAGAAATATGTGGAAAAAGAGTGGCTAGAGGGACATGCTAGTTATGGGTGGAAGACCGCACATAAAAAAGTTGGATATGTGGGATTATGGAGTTTTGAGTCAGCTGCATTAGCAAAGATTTTGGCATTAAATGACGAGAAGTTAAAGAGCAATAGTCATTATCCATATGATTTGGCTCATTATAAATCGAACAAGAGATTTTCTGTAAAAGCGATAGAGACAGTGGAGGAGAATAGGCGTAAAGATGAGACTGGTGAAGGGATTGTATCAAATCGGGAATTGGAATGTATTGTTCCTGCACAATTCCAGAATATGGTAAATACAGCCATTATGGATTATGACAAATTAGAAGATGAAGAGTTTTGGAACAAATATAAGTTGAGTGAAATTTGGTATACATTAGAGATGTATGAGGATGATAAGAAAAAAGCAATACTTTTAGGAACAATTCTTGTTAACTTATTGGTAGATAAAGGATACATTATACAAATTGACTATAAAGAAGATATTGAGGATTATATAGATAATATAAAAAATTTTTGGGGGGAACAGGAGATTAAGTTGGTCCGGTTTGAGTTGGAGAATGACCAAAATTATTATGCAAAGGTTCCTAGGATATCAAATGTCAAGAATATGTACGAAGTACATATTCTTGACGAGAGATAATTGGTGATAAGACAATATTTGAAAAATGAAGTATATAATACATGCTTTGCGCAGCTGGAGCTGGAGAAAGGCGAGGAGATCCAGTTTCCGTACCTAGTGCGGGGAGCAGAGCTGTACTGCAGCTGCGGAACACATAAAAGGAAACTGAATCTGCCAACATGCCATGGGGTGTATACAAACGGGAAGCCTATGATGCACGAAGAAGATTGTGAGGTTGGGGATGACAAAAATATTCCATCTTTTGGAATTTGCCAAAGCGAAGAGAATCCGGTGAACAAATCATGGTTTGCCAAAGCAGGGGACAAGATCAAGGATTTTTTTACCGGAGAGGAGGACACGGATGATGCGGAAAAGATCATCCTAAAGACGGAGGACGGACAGAACGTGAAAGGCTATCCCTGCACGCCCTGCATTGTGGGAACATGGAAGGATGTATATGAGTCAGAGAAAATTCTTAGAAATAACGCAGATGCAACAAGTGAAGGAGATAAGCTGTCTGCATTGACACAGAGATCATTTCTTGTTTGTGCCTATGGAGGATTAATAGAACCCATATCATCAGGTCAGGAAGAATAGGAGAGGTTTATGGCAGAAGGATTACAAAGGAGAATTGAATATTCCGATTTAAAATTTATCAGTTCCTTTGCCATGGAAAAGATCCTTGATTTTCAGACATGGGAGGTGCCAGGGGAACATGCCAGAGGAAACTTTTGACTTCTGTTGTCAGAAAATGAGACAGGCATAAACAGCATGGATGCACCCATACAGCTTTTGGGGCAGGGGAATACTGCGGGAGCGTTGTTCAGCGGATATCCGGAAAAGGTGGAAATCAAAGAAGAAAGAGGATACAGGATTGCAGACATACAGGCTGTGTCAGGAACAATTCTTTTAGATCAGAAAAAAAGTAACCGGGTATTTCAGAAAAAAGTACAGACTTATATGGGGATTGCCAGTACCGTAACAGCAGATACCGAGCACAGTGCCTGCATACTGCCAGGGAGCGACATGCGGACCGGAGGGACGCTGATACAGTATCAGGAAACAGACTGGAGATTTCTGAAAAGAATGGCGTCCCAGCTTGGGCTTCCATTAGTGCCGGATACCAGCTATTATTATCCCCGCTTTTACCTTGGATTGCCGGAAGGTGAAAAAAGGGAATTGGGAGAAATCATTTCCTGTGATCTCTGTTTTGATGGGAGATATTATGCAGTCAGTGGAAAATGCCTTGTTGATAGGGAAGATTTCATTTGTTATGATGTTGTTACGAGGACAAGCCTGTCGCTGGGGGACAGAGTAACATATGAAGGAAGGGAGCTGCTTGTTTCTCGAAAAAAAACAGAACTGGCAGGAGGGGAGGTCATCTTTACATACCGCCTTGCGGGAAACAGTTATGGATTTGCTCCGGTGACAGGGTGTATCCGTACCAATGGAAGCACCTGTGAGGGGACTACCATAGAAAGCAATGGCGGGCTTGTTCTGATGGCAAAAGAAGGAATCCGGCTGGAGAGCATGACAGGGATTGCCATGCAGGGAATGTCGGATATCATGGCATTGTATGCAGGAGGGGTATCCAGTCTTTGTGTGAACGGCAGTGTGGATATGCTGGGCAGACATGAATAATAGAGAGACATTTCAACTATTTTCTTCAGGAGATAATTAGGAAATGATATGTGAAAAATGTAAAGGAAAAATGAATTGGAGTATCGAAGGTGCTACTCAAGGATGGAGATGCCCTATGTGTGGGTGGAATATAATAACAACATACATTGAAGATATAGATAGAGATGAAACGGAATACAGTCTGTATATAAAAAATGTAACAGAAGTTGATGCAGAAAAAATAAAATTTGTTGCAAAAACAGCTAATGTTAATTTTGTTATTGCGAAGCAAATGCTTGAAAAAAGAGAAGCATGTATATTAAAAGCTAAGGCACCTAAGATTAAACCAGTAATTACAAAATTACAAGAATTGGGGATTGATTTTAATGTAAATCCTTCATTCAATTATTGAGAATGTCTTAAAGATAATTTGCAGATTGTAACTGATTAGTAAAAGCCAGCAAGGATAATCATAACGATTTTCTGCTGGCTTTTATGTCATGTGGTTTTACCATTTCCAATCTGCTAATTCCAAAAGCAGTGCAAAGCAACACTGCATCGCCATACGGAAAACAACTGCGGTATAATAAATGTTCTACAAAGACCTGCGAGACAATCTTAGATGTGGTAGCTGGTGATAAAGTGAAAAATAATGCTTACCAAGATGCAAGGGATATGGCTACCAAGCAGGGAAGCAGACGACTGCAGGCAACAATTTATTTTCTTGCAATCCAGATGGTGCAGCTATCCTCAAAAGGCACACCAAGAAATCCAGTAGTGCGAGCCTACTGCGAGAAGCGTAAGGCAGAGGGAAAAACCAGCCAGCAGGCACTGATTTGTATTTCTAGACGATTAATCAGTATCATTTATGGAGTGTTAAAGAACAGTACGGAGTATCGCATGCCGGTAGTGGAAAATGCTGGCGAAAAGTTGTAGAGCAAATGGCAGATATATGGTAAACTTTTAAGCAGATGTAACAGTCGGCTTTGGGAAGTGTATTCATTTTTCGGGGTAGGAGCATCGGCTTGGATAATTATAAGAGTAAAGAGTCTTTGTCAAGACCAGCTATGGGGAGTCAAGCGGAAATATTTCTGAATTGTTAGAAAATCGTCCAGAGTTGACTGGAACGAATCGAGAGAAATTATTATCTATGGTACAAGACACAAAATTAGCAGCGTATATTAATGAAGTGTATAGACCAGGTGCATCTGTTGGAGATGGTGGAACTGCTGATAAATTAATCATGGAGTTTTATGAAGGAAGTTCCCGTCATTTGCCAAAAGCTAAAGAAAGATTAGTCGGTATAAATAGAATAATAGATTCAGGAAAACTTGGACTGAATGATTTAGATATAGCTGAAGCATTAAGAGATGATTTAGAATACGCTATAGACTTATTCAAATAAAGGAGATTAATAAAAATTATGATTATAGATGATTTTTTGAAACAAATGACAATTTATTTTCCAACAATAAAAAAAGATTTGGATGAACACATACAAGAATTTGGAGAAAGATTGGATACTATTGTTATAGAGGATATTATTATGCCAGAAATTATTGAACTTTTGGAAAAAGACGCGGATACGAAGAAGCTAAAAGTTATATTTGACTATTTTGAGGATGTATGTATTAATTCAGATGATTATCTCAATAATGTTTTTTCTATAACAGCATTGGAAATATTGGGTAATGATAAAAATATATTGGAAAAAGCTAAGAAATATATGGGACCTATAACAATAAAACTTCAGAGGGAAGCTGATATTGCTATAGGACGACAAGTATAAGCACAACAACTAAGCCTCCCCACGGGCAGGCTTAAATCCTAGTCTCACTACCAGACATTTAACAGAACTTCTTAGGTTCATAAGGTTTACTATCCCGTAACACGGCATAAATTACGGTGGTAAGCTTTCTTGCCACGGCTCCTGTGGCAGTTAAGTGATGTTTACCTTGGTCACGTTTCTTTTTGTAATATGCATTCAACGGGCTATTGTGAAAAGAGCAGGTGGTAGCCGCAAGAAAAATGGCATGTCTTAAGTAAGGTGAACCACGTTTTGACATATGGTTATGTGTGCTGTTAAATTCACCCGACTGACGTACAGTTGGATCAATACCTGCAAAGGCAACTAAGGCTGATGAACTCTTAAATCTATGTATATCACCAATTTCGGCAAGAATGGTTGCAGTAGCAATCATGCCAATCCCCGGAATAGTATGAAGATAACAATCAAACTGCTCGTAGTATTTCATGATTTCAATATCAAGAGCTTCAATCTGCTTATCAAGAAAATTCATTCTGTCAATGAGCTGTTTTAACTGGAAAGAGAAAGCATCCTGTGCTATCTTAATACCAAAGGTATCAGCTGCAGCTTCTTTGATGGAAATGGCTTTAGCTTTGGTAAGTCGGTTGTGGCTCTTATCTTTTATGATTTCAAAGAGCTCATCTATTGGTGCATTCTCAATATTCTCAGGGGTGAGATACTTTTCCAGAATGCCCATGGATGTGCTCACCCAAAGAGAAGAAAACTGTTTTTCGTACTCTGGGAAGATTTGTTCCATAATTGTGCCGATTCGGAGCTTAATTTCAGTTCTGGAAGAAATGACAGAATCACGATAACGACATAACTGACGCATGGCAAGGATGTTTTCATCAGCCATGGAAGTAGTCCCAAACTGACCGAAACGTATCACTTCTGCAATAAAAAAAGAGTCAATTGAATCGTTTTTGGTTTGTCGTATATACATTTTTCTTAAAGAATCAGACTGGATAGGATTGATTACACAGATGGTATATCCTTTTGCTTTTAGAAATGAATAAATGGGATACCAGTAATGACCTGTAGCTTCCATGCCAAATACACAAGGGGAATTACCGATGTTTTTGAAGATAAAGCTCATAAGAGAATCTGCACCTTTGTGTGTAGTTGCAAAGCGAAGAGAACGGCCGATTTGTTTGCCTTCAGGTGAAACAATGGATGCTTCATGATGATTTTTGCCAATATCAATGCCTACGATGTACATAATTGAAATCCTTTCTAATGTGAATTGTAAGTAGATAGAATCCTCACTTCAATGCGGGTTACAATCTGGTTAGATATACGAAGTACAGCACAAATGCTGTCAACATCCAGCTAATACGCAAAATCCTGCAAAGCAGAGGGAGCAGTCTCAATGAACGAAGTCACAAGTGCTTCAAGAGTGGTGACGCACACCTCTATCTATTACAGGATAATTGTGGTATAGGAATGAAATAAAAGCAATAGATAGAAAAAGACTGCTTTGATTCCTATGTGTTTAGCATACCAGAGTGGTGAAGAAACAAAATTATTCTTACCAGATGAGTATTATCAAAAATTAGATGATAATATAGCAAGGGCTATCGAAGCAAGAGATGCAGAGGTTTCCAGGATTAAAGGGCTTAGTAAAACTCAGCAAAGTAATGTTGCTACTGTTGTAGCTGGTGTGGACATTCGAACAGGAGAAGTGTATGTAGGGGTAAAAAATACTAGAGTTTACAAAGGTAATGCTACATGTGCAGAGGATATTGTATTTAGAGGTTTAGGTGGAAACACAAATGCTAATATCATTATGACTCCTGCTATTAGACCAGGAAAAAATGAGGTTATACCAGTTTGTACTAGATGTCAAACAAAGTATCCTAGAAATCAATTTGTGAAAGGAACAACATTTCAATGAGTGAAAAATATAAGGAATACTGTATGAAGTTCAGTAATGAAGAAATAAGAGCGTATATGGTAGATTATTTGATTAGTAATTCGATGAATAATAAATTGATTAAATATTTGTCAGAAGATGGCGATGAAATTCAATTTAATACATCGGAAAAAATAGGAACTATAGTATTTGATGGAGATGACGAAAATTTATTTATTAATTTTTATGGCATTCATACATCAATTTTTGTGGATGATACAGAAATAATGTTTATTGATGAAAATTCCAAAGGAACATATACTTCTAGTGATGTTTATAATAATGTTGTATATGAAGGTAATTTGCGAGATATGAGCCATGAAGAAATGTTAAAGATGTTTTCTGATATTATTTTATGTTTTTATGATGCAGAAGATATATCAATATTTCAATTGGATGTTCCAGAGAATGCATATAAAAAATATAACTATTATGAACCTCATAGATTTATTATTGAGGTGAAAAACAGCAATGAAATACAGAAAGAAAGTATATATGAGAATATAACTATCAAACATTGACTAATACAGAAGTAGAAGAGGGGATAATAGAGAACTATCCAATGACTGTCGAAAACTAATCTCAAAAGGCGGTATTTCAGATATAAAACTGGTCAAAAAAGCGGTAATGTTAAAGAATGGTACAGAGTACCGAATGCCAGTAGTGGAAAATGCTGGCGAAAATAGGGAGTGAAAATGGCAAATATATGGTAGAATTTCAAGCAGATGCAAGAGTCGGCTTTGGGAAGTGTATTCATTTTTCGGGGTAGGAACATCGGCTTGGATAATTATAAGAGTAAAGAGTCTTTGTCAAGACCAGCTATGGGAAGTCAAGCGAAAAATTAAACTGGGACGCAATTGTTAGTAAGAAAGGTGAAACCAGGGTTGAGCATATTAAGCGACATACGGTTCAAAATAATAGTCGAGAAACACATAGTGTATTTAACGGGAATCCGATAGATATGGTAAATGATGCATGGGAACAACGTCATTTGGTTGAACCGATATCGGATGGAATGGGAGGAACAATTTATAACATTCCGTACAAAAATGCAGGCTATGAAAGTGGATATATTAATACTGGTGCTCAAATGGATTATATAACAATAGTAACGCTGGATGAAAGTACTGATTTAATAACCGCATTTCCGTCTTTTGGAGATTATCATAAGTGATAGGAGGAACCTAAAATGTATAATATTGGTTACTGTAAGATATGTAAGCAAGGCTTACTTGAAATTGTAAAAGATAAATTAACTAAAAAAATATTTATATGTTGTGATGAATGCGAAGCAGAGTGGAATAATCCAGAGGATGCATTAAAAGGTATCAATGGAACAAGAAATAAACATGGAGAAATAGAATATCCAACTATAGAAGATATACTAAGAGAAAAATGGAGTGTTTCAATAAATGAGCATCACAACTAAGCCTCCCAACCGGCAGGCTTAAATCCTAGTCTTACTACCAGACATTAACAAAAACTTTTAGGCTCATAAGGCTTACCATTTCGCAATACAGCATAGATTACGGTGGTAAGCTTTCTTGCTACTGCGCCAGTGGCAGTCAGATGGTGTTTGCCCTGTTCACGCTTCTTTTTGTAATAGGCATTTAAAGGACTGTTGTGAAAAGAACAGGTGGTTGCAGCAAGGAAGATTGCATGTCTCAGGTAAGGGGAACCTCGTTTCGACATGTGGTTATGTATGCTGTTAAATTCGCCGGATTGCCTTACGGTTGGATCAATACCGGCAAAGGTAACTAAGGCAGATGAATTTTTAAACCTGTGTATATCTCCAATTTCAGCTAAAATGGTTGCAGCAGCAATCATGCCGATTCCCGGAATTGTATGGAGGTAACAATCAAACTTCTCATAGTAACTGAGAATTTCATGGTCAAGAGCTTCCAGCTGTTCATTAAGGAAATTCAATCTGTCAATCAGCTGTTTTAACTGGAAAGCGAACGCATCTTGTGCTATTTTAATACCAAAGGTATCAGCCGCAGCATCTTTGATAGAAACAGATTTTTTTATGGTAAGTTTGTTGTGGCTCTTATCTTTTATAATTTCAAAGAGCTCATCTATGGGGGCGTTCTGAATGTTCTCAGGGGTGAGGTACTTTTCAAGAATGCCCATGGATGTGCCGAGCCATAGAGAGGAAAACTGTTTTCCGTATTCCGGGAAAATCTGTTCCATAATCGTACTGATGCGAAGCTTGATTTCTGTTCCGGAGGAAACAACAGAATCCCGGTAACGGCATAACTGCCGCATGGCAAGTATGGTTTCATCTGCCATGGAAGTAGCCTCAAACTGCCCAAAGCGTATTACTTCTGCAATCAGAAAAGAATCGATGGAATCATTTTTTGTTTGTCGGATATACATTTTTCTGAGAGAATCGGACTGGATAGGATTGATCACATAGATGGTATATCCTTTGAATTTGAGAAATGAATAAATTGGATACCAGTAATGACCGGTGGCTTCCATGCCAAAGACACAAGGGGAATCACCGATGTTTTTGAATATAAAGCTTATAAGAGAATCTGCACCTTTGTGTGTAGTTGCAAAGCGGAGAGAATGTCCGATTTGCCTGCCTTTCGGAGAAACAATGGAAGCTTCATGATGATTTTTGCCAATATCAATGCCTATGATGTACATAATGAAATTCCTTTCTTTTGTTTAGTGTAAGTAGATAGAATCCTCACTTCAATGCGGGTTACAATCTGGTTCGAGATACGAAGTACAGTGAATATACTGCCAACATCCAGCTAATACGCAAAATCCTGCAAAGCAGAGGGAGCAGTCTCAGGTTACGAGGTCACAAGTGCCTCAAGAGTGGTGACGCACACCTCTATCTATTACAGGATGATTGTGATATAGGAACGTAATAAAAGCAATAGATAGAAAAAGACTGCTCAGAAATTCCTATGTGTATAGCATACCAGAGTGGTTTAGATTCTGTAGATGATATATTTACAGCAGGGAAAAAAACTTTTGATAATTTTGATATCAATAATGCATATGTAAAACCTAAACACTTATCAACGACAGGGGGAAATGGACAAAAATTTATTGGAGCGAGTAAAGCAGAGACTGAAAGTATTTTGAAAGATGCATTATCAAATGGTAAAATTGTTTCAATATCAGATAATGGTTTAACTAAGGTAGGAAATGCAAGCTATGAAATTGTAATTGATGCAGGAAAGATAGTAGGAACTAAAGGCGAGAATTTGGTGAAAATTGTAATTTCAAGTGATGGAGGTATGTTAAGTGCATATCCAATAAAATAGTATATAGAAAGGGAAAATATATGGACGTATTAAATAAATTTTTACAAGCAGAAATAAATTCGAAAGAGTATTATGAGAGCATTATAAATTTTATTAATTTATATGAGATAAGAAAAGGTGAATTTGAAGGAAATGAGTATGTTATTATGAAGATGGATAGGGATAATTTTATAATATTCCCTGAGTATGATGATGGGGAAGGTGGTATACAGATACCATTTTCACTATCAATTTATAAAAATAGCTTGTTGGATGCAATTAATAGTTATGCTCAAGAGAAAGGTGTTATTTAATTAGGGTTATACTTTCGGACTCTCAACAACCTACAACTCTTGCACGTCTATTAATTAACTATCATGGCTGTTGCGAAGCAATTAAGAATCCATGATGTTAATTAATAGACGCTAGCGAAATTTTGCCGAGTTGGGTATACGAACGAACATTACAAAATCAAAATAGAATATTTAGTTCCAATATGCTAATATAAACGCACCCTATGGTTGGCAAAGACGGGAGATAAGATAAAAGGGTTTTTCACTGGGGAGAAAGAAGAGGATGATGCAGAAAAGATAATTCTACAAACGGAGGATGGGCAGAATGTAAAAGGCTATCCGTGTACACCCTGCATTGTGGGAACATGGAAGGATGTATATGAGTCAGAGAAAATTGTCCGGAATCATACGGACGGAACAGACGAGGGAGACCGGCTGTGCGCGCTGACACAGAGGTCCTTCCTGGTCTGTGCCTATGGCGGATTAATAGAACCCATTTCATCAGGTCAGGAAGAAGAATAGGAGAAGGCTTATGGCAGAAGGAATACAAAAGAAAATTGAATATGCCGATTTACAATTTATCAGTTCCTTTGCCATGGAAAAGATCCTTGATTTTCAGACATGGGAGAATCCAGGGGAACATGCCAGAGGAAACTTTCGACTTCTGTTGTCAGAAAATGAGACAGGCATAAACAGCATGAATGCACCCATATAGCTTTTGGGGTAGGGGAATACTGCGGGAACACTGTTCAGCGGATATCCGGAAAAGGTGGAAATCAAAGAAGAAAAAGGATACAGGATTGCAGACATACAGGCTGTGTCAGGAACAATTCTTTTAGATCAG
>ERZ791843.169-NODE-169-length-58577-cov-9.43532_pt1 | contig 58577 bp, 51 predicted proteins | sample MGYA00510290_ERZ791843 | MGnify/ENA primary metagenome ERZ791843 (study PRJEB30046, sample SAMN00715254) | human gut metagenome | study: EMG produced TPA metagenomics assembly of the A metagenome-wide association study of gut microbiota in type 2... | reverse complement strand
TGTTTCAGGGAAACGAGGACGCATATTATCTGACAGAAAATGCCTTTGCATTTGCGGCATCCGCAATGATTCCAATCGGACAGGCATCCACAGCGGGAAATCTGACATTCAAAAGCACAGCAACAATAGTCGCCAAAGAAGGCATCTCAATGGGAGCCGGAGCCGGTGCGCAGAAGATAACCACAGATGTGACAGGAAATGATACAGCAGGAATGGTTGCCGGTATGGTTGCGAGTGGAATGACAGCAAAAGGGCTGAATGGAATTGAAGCAGAGGCGAACAAGCTGGCGAAAGCCCCAAAAGGGATTGATGGAGTAACCGAGGGAGCTGGAAATTTAGCGGAAGATGTGGGGAAAGCCGGAAAAGGGCTAGAGGGAGCAGCCAAGGGAGCCGAGAGTGCAGCGGAAGATGCTGGGAAGGTTGTTGAGAGTGGTAGAATATCTAATTTAGATGATGGTTTAAACTTTTCTAACAGAGCATTAGAGCATATGGGAGAAAGCGGAAGACAAGTTCCGATACAAACATTGCAAGATGCAATTAGATATGGAGAGGCTATGCCAGACCCTAGAGGTTCAAATACAACGATGTATTATACAACTATGTATAAAAATGGAAAAATGTATAATTTGGAAGTGTTGTATGATGAAATTTCTAATACAGTGTATCACTTTGAGTATGCAAGAAAAGCAATGGGAAACTTGCCAGCAATACCTAAGTAAGGAAGAAGGAGTGATGAAGAAGCATGACAGAAAAAGAGCAGTTATACTATCTGATTAATGGAGTTTTAGATGGCACATATCAGGTTAAGACATTTTGTTCAGAATTTACAAGAGTATATGATTTAGAGGTTGACTATGAGCAGTTGTCTGAACTGGAAAATAAAGAATTTGGAGATTTGTGTGAAATGGCAGGTAGATTTTCTGATGACGAAAAAGAGTTAAAAATTCCAAATATGTTTTTCTCTGAGGAAAGTATTTTGAATAAAGCACAATATGTAAAACAACTATTAGAGTAAGAGTTTGGTAAAAGCCAGTAAGACCAGCTATGGGAAGTCAAGCGAAAAATTAAACTGGGACGCAATTGTTAGTAAGAAAGGTGAAACCAGGGTTGAGCATATTAAGCGACATACGGTTCAAAATAATAGTCGAGAAACACATAGTGTATTTAACGGGAATCCGATAGATATGGTAAATGATGCATGGGAACAACGTCATTTGGTTGAACCGATATCGGATGGAATGGGAGGAACAATTTATAACATTCCGTACAAAAATGCAGGCTATGAAAGTGGATATATTAATACTGGTGCTCAAATGGATTATATAACAATAGTAACGCTGGATGAAAGTACTGATTTAATAACCGCATTTCCGTCTTTTGGAGATTATCATAAGTGATAGGAGGAACCTAAAATGTATAATATTGGTTACTGTAAGATATGTAAGCAAGGCTTACTTGAAATTGTAAAAGATAAATTAACTAAAAAAATATTTATATGTTGTGATGAATGCGAAGCAGAGTGGAATAATCCAGAGGATGCATTAAAAGGTATCAATGGAACAAGAAATAAACATGGAGAAATAGAATATCCAACTATAGAAGATATACTAAGAGAAAAATGGAGTGTTTCAATAAATGAGCATCACAACTAAGCCTCCCAACCGGCAGGCTTAAATCCTAGTCTTACTACCAGACATTAACAAAAACTTTTAGGCTCATAAGGCTTACCATCCCGTAATACGGCATAGATTACGGTGGTAAGCTTTCTTGCCACTGCACCGGTGGCAGTTAAGTGGTGCTTTCCCTGCTCCCGTTTCTTTTTATAATAGGCATTCAATGGGCTGTTATGGAAAGAACAGGTGGTTGCAGCAAGGAAGATTGCATGTCTCAGGTAAGGTGAACCACGTTTGGACATGTGATTATGAGTGCTGCTAAATTCACCGGATTGTCGTACAGTTGGATCAATACCTGCAAAGGCAACTAAGGCAGATGAACTCTTAAATCTGTTTATATCACCGATTTCAGCAAGAATGGTTGCAGCAGCAATCATGCCTATCCTGGGAATGGTATGAAGATAACAATCAAACTTCTCATAGTACTCAAGAATCTGGCAGTCAAGAGCTTCAATCTGCTTATCAAGAAAATTCATTCTGTCAATGAGCTGTTTTAACTGGAAAGAGAAAGCATCCTGTGCTATCTTAATACCAAAGGTATCAGCTGCAGCTTCTTTGATGGAAATGGCTTTAGCTTTGGTAAGTCGGTTGTGGCTCTTATCTTTTATGATTTCAAAGAGCTCATCTATTGGTGCATTCTCAATATTCTCAGGGGTGAGATACTTTTCCAGAATGCCCATGGATGTGCTCACCCAAAGAGAAGAAAACTGTTTTTCGTACTCTGGGAAGATTTGTTCCATAATTGTGCCGATTCGGAGCTTAATTTCAGTTCTGGAAGAAATGACAGAATCACGATAACGACATAACTGACGCATGGCAAGGATGTTTTCATCAGCCATGGAAGTAGTCCCAAACTGACCGAAACGTATCACTTCTGCAATAAAAAAAGAGTCAATTGAATCGTTTTTGGTTTGTCGTATATACATTTTTCTTAAAGAATCAGACTGGATAGGATTGATTACACAGATGGTATATCCTTTTGCTTTTAGAAATGAATAAATGGGATACCAGTAATGACCTGTAGCTTCCATGCCAAATACACAAGGGGAATTACCGATGTTTTTGAAGATAAAGCTCATAAGAGAATCTGCACCTTTGTGTGTAGTTGCAAAGCGAAGAGAACGGCCGATTTGTTTGCCTTCAGGTGAAACAATGGATGCTTCATGATGATTTTTGCCAATATCAATGCCTACGATGTACATAATTGAAATCCTTTCTAATGTGAATTGTAAGTAGATAGAATCCTCACTTCAATGCGGGTTACAATCTGGTTAGATATACGAAGTACAGCACAAATGCTGTCAACATCCAGCTAATACGCAAAATCCTGCAAAGCAGAGGGAGCAGTCTCAATGAACGAAGTCACAAGTGCTTCAAGAGTGGTGACGCACACCTCTATCTATTACAGGATAATTGTGGTATAGGAATGAAATAAAAGCAATAGATAGAAAAAGACTGCTTTGATTCCTATGTGTTTAGCATACCAGAGTGGTAAAAAGACTATTATATCTACCTTAGGAAATGAAATAGATATTACACCGTCCTTAAAGCATACTTCAGTCAATAAAAATCCAGGACCATATGGTGAAGTGAATACATCGGTGGACATATTAGACGCAGAGGGAAATATAAAAACTAGACGATGGTATGATTCTGAGGGTAAAGCATATAGAGATGTTGATATGAGTGACCATGGAAATTCCAAAGAACATCCAGAAGTCCCACATGAACATACATGGGAATATAACAATGGAAAACCAAAAAGAAATTAAGGAGAAGAGATGAAAGGTTGTATAATAAAAAATGATGAGATTTCTATAAAAGATATTTGCAATATTATTGGAGATGTGGACAACTATAATTGGCTTATTACAAATATTGAATGTTATCCAAGTGACGAAGAGATAGTAAAAATTTTGGATAATGAATACTGTTGGCTTGAAGGAAGAAGCTTGTTAGATTTACTAGCTAAAGAGGAGTTCCAATGGATATGGGGGGTCTTCTCTGCTTTCCCTAAAGAAATAAGACTTGAAGAAGTATTAAAATATGATTATCCGTATGCTGATGGATATAAAGGATTTTGGGAAAATCCAATAGCATTGCAACATCCATTAGCAGTCTCAGAAATTGTGGTTTGGGATGGTTCATTAATATTAGTAATATCGAAAAAGAGTGAAGTTGTTAATGCTCTTATCGAAAACAATACATTTGCACAGGATTTAGAAAAATATAATATGGAATAATTTTAATTATGGTTATACTTTCAGACATCTAATAGCATCACTACAACCCATGCATATCTATTAATTAACCATCATGGTTGCCCCAAAGCAATTAAGTATCCATGGTGTTATAAATGACACTAAAACTTTGTTGAGTTAGGCATACGAATGAATATTGCAAAATGAATATGTTGATGTAACGCACTTTTATCAACAGAATGTTGCAAAAGGGTGCGTGTTTCTGTGAAAGTTTTACTATAAACGATAAGGGCTTTTTTATAAATTCGGGAGTAGCTAATAATGGTATGAAAATAGATATGTTTTTGGATAAAAGTGGTAAAATTATTTCAGTATTTCCGGAGGAATAGAAATGAAATACAGAATAGAAGAATATAAACAAAAATAGAGGAATGGTAAAATGAAGGTTGTAGTAGCAATTGATTCATTCAAAGGAAGCATGACAAGCATGCAGGCAGGGATGGCCTGTAAAGAAGGCATATTGGCGGCAATACCGAAAGCAGATGTGGTGGTCAGACCACTTGCAGATGGTGGCGAGGGAACTGTAACCGCTTTGGTAGAGGGTATGAATGGCACATATGAACATGTTGATGTAACAGGACCGATGGGACAAAAGGTGCATGCGACATATGGAGTACTTGAGGATGATACGGCTGTTATGGAAATGGCAGAAGCGTCGGGAATCACACTTGTTGAAGGTAAACCTGATCCGTGGAAAGCGACCTCATTGGGTGTGGGGGAGATGATACTGGATGCCGTGCACAAGGGCTGTCGGAATTTCATAATCGGAATAGGCGGAAGCGCAACCACTGAGGGCGGCATAGGAATGCTGTCGGCGCTCGGCTATGAGTTTTATGATGAGGATGACAATATTCTTCCACCGGTATTTGGCTCGCTTGCAAGAGTAAAAAAGATCAAGGCTGATAAGGTCCCTTCAGAATTGAAGCAGTGTCATTTCAAAATAGCATGTGATGTAACTAATCCACTGTGCACAGAGAAGGGCTGCGTATACATTTTTGGAAAGCAAAAGGGCGTACAGGAGCAGGAAAAGGCACAGATGGATAAAATGATGAGACAATATGCAGACTGTGTTGAGGAATATGCGGGAAAACGTTTTAGCGAGACACCGGGAGCAGGCGCTGCGGGAGGTCTTGGGTTTGCGTTTCTATTTGGACTTGAGAACGTGGAGCTTAAATCCGGCATAGATATAGTGCTAAACGCAATACAGCTTGACAAGGAACTGAAAAATGCCGATATCGTAGTGACCGGAGAGGGCAGGCTTGATGGACAGAGCGCCATGGGAAAGGTGCCTGTCGGAGTGGCTAAAGCAGGCAGAAAAAACGGCTGTAAAGTAATCGCACTTGCAGGGAGTGTCACTGACGATGCAGTGGCATGTAATAAAGAAGGCATAGATGCGTTTTTCCCTATTATAAGAGGGGCAACAACGCTTAATGAGGCTATGGATATCAAAAATGCTCAAAAAAATATGAAAAACACTGCAGAACAAGTTTTCAGGCTTATTGACATCAGCTCGCTTATGGAATAATATATGTTAGTAAAATTATGCGTGGTGCAGGGGCCGGATGAGATATAAAAGCCCCGTATATCATAGAATATTTAAATAAAAAAGGAGAAAAGCAATGGCTAAGGAGAAAAAATTAGTAGAGGCCATCACTTCCATGGAGGAAGATTTCACACAATGGTATACAGACGTTGTGAAGAAAGCAGAGTTGATGGATTATTCATCTGTAAAGGGATGTATGATCTTTAAGCCCAATGGTTATGCCATCTGGGAGAATATACAGAAAAATCTCGATGCAATGTTTAAAGAGACAGGTGTAGAGAATGTATACATGCCAATGTTCATTCCGGAGAGCCTGCTTCAGAAAGAAAAGGATCACGTTGAGGGCTTTGCACCTGAGGTTGCATGGGTCACACAGGGCGGACTTGAGACACTTCAGGAGAGACTTGCAGTAAGACCTACATCAGAGACACTTTTCTGCGAGCTTTTCAGCAAAACAGTACAGTCACACAGAGACCTTCCAAAGGTATATAACCAATGGTGCTCAGTAGTGCGCTGGGAGAAGACAACACGTCCATTCCTCCGCTCATCAGAGTTCTTATGGCAGGAGGGACATACTGTTCATGCAACAGCCGAGGAGGCAGAGGCACGTACAGTACAGATGTTAAACATCTATGCGGATTTCTGTGAGAAGTACCTTGCAATCCCTATGGTAAAGGGAAGAAAGACAGACAAGGAGAAGTTCGCCGGAGCAGAGGCTACATACACTATAGAGGCACTCATGCATGACGGAAAGGCACTCCAGTCAGGAACCTCACACAACTTTGGTGACGGCTTCCCTAAGGCCTTCGGCATCCAGTACACAGACAAGGACAATAAATTACAGTACTGTCATGAGACATCATGGGGAGTTTCAACACGTCTTATCGGAGCTATCATCATGGTTCACGGAGATGACTCAGGACTCGTGCTTCCACCAAAGATTGCACCAACACAGGTTATGGTCATTCCAATCCAGCAGCAGAAGGACGGCGTCCTTGACAAGGCATACGACCTCAAGGACAAGCTCTCAAAGGATTTCCGCGTGAAAATCGATGCAACCGACAAGACACCTGGCTGGAAGTTCGCAGCACAGGAGGTTCAGGGAATCTCAACACGTATCGAGATTGGACCAAAGGATATCGAGAAAAACCAGTGCGTTATCGTTCGTCGAGACACAAGAGAGAAAATCGTTGTCTCACTCGATGAGGTCAATGAGAAGCTCGCAGAGGTACTTGAGACAATGCAGAATGACATGCTCGAGAAGGCAAAGGCATTCCTTGCAAGCCATATAAACGATGCACACGACTACAATGAGTTCAAGGCAATCGCAGAGACAAAGCCTGGCTTTATCCGTGCTATGTGGTGTGGAGACGAGGCCTGCGAGAACAAAATCAAAGAGGATACAACAGTTACAAGCCGTTGTATGCCGTTTGGTGATCAGGAGCAGATTTCCGACGTATGCGTATGCTGTGGAAAGCCGGCGCACAAACTTGTATACTGGGGCAAGGCATATTAAAAGGAGAACTAAACGATGCGCATAGATTTACCGCAGAATGTCAACTTCATAATAGACAGGCTCTACGAGCATGGCTTTGAGGCATATGCGGTAGGTGGATGCGTGCGTGACAGTCTCCTTGGCAGGACACCGCAGGACTGGGATATCACCACATCTGCAAAGCCTGCGCAGGTCAAAGCGATATTTGACCATACGATAGACACAGGCATCCAGCATGGCACAGTCACGGTCATGCTGGAGCATGTGGGCTATGAGGTCACCACCTACAGGATAGACGGAGAGTACGAGGATGCACGCCATCCAAAGGAGGTTACCTTTACCTCCAATCTGAAGCTTGACCTTGAGAGGCGCGACTTCACAATCAATGCTATGGCGTATAATCACAGGGCAGGTCTTGTCGATAAATTTGACGGCATAGGAGATTTAAAAGCACATGTGATCAGATGTGTGGGCTGTGCGCACGACAGGTTCAGTGAGGATGCACTCAGGATGTTTCGTGCGGTGCGATTTGCAGCCCAGCTTGGCTTTGATATAGAGGCACAGACTAAAGCAGCCATAAAAGAGCTTGCCCCTGCCTTGTCAAAGGTCAGCGCAGAGCGAATCCAGGTGGAGCTTGTGAAGCTTCTGACATCAGATCATCCGCAGATGATGAGAGATCTGTATGAGCTTGGACTCACAGCGGTATTCATGCCGGAGTTTGATGTGATGATGCAGACACCTCAGCACAATAAGCACCATATGTACAGTGTCGGCGAGCATACGCTTCATACCTTGGAGCATGTGCGAGCGGACAAAATCCTAAGGCTTACCATGCTGCTTCATGATGTGGCAAAGCCTGTGTGCATTACGACAGACGAGGAAGGCCAGAATCATTTCAAGAAGCATCCGGTTGTGGGAGCTGATATGACAAGAAAGATACTCAGGCGCCTTAAGTTTGATAACAGGACTACAGACTGCTGTTTTAAGCTCGTAAAAGAGCATGATGACCGTCCGGCCATCACGGAGCGCAATGTAAGGCGTGCCATGAGCCGCATAGGAACAGAGCTTTTTCCGCTGTTGTTTGAGGTGAAAAGAGCCGATACACTCGGACAGAGCATGTATAAGCGCGCAGAAAAGCTTGAATACATCGCAGAATATGAGCGTGTATACAGGAAAATCCTCGCAGACCACCAGTGTGTATCCAAAAAGGAAATGAAAATAAATGGCAGCGACCTGATTAAAATGGGAGTAGAGCCGGGACCGAAGCTTGGCGATATCCTGGACAGGCTTTATGAGCAGGTGCTTGATGACCCATCGCTCAATGAAGCACAAAAACTTAAAGAGCTTGCGAATAAAATAATAACCTCTCTCATATGATTAAAAAGCATCTGAATAGTTATGATGTATTAATCATATGAGGGGGGATTTTTTTGTATAATCAGCCGGAAGTGGCTTTGGAAAAATATGAGCTTACAGTAAGCAGGATAATAAAGGGCAGAGGAGCATATATATGTGACACAGGCATCGGGCAGAAGCTGCTCGTGCCGTACAGAGGGCATGAGCAAAGGGCATGCAACCTGCGGGATACGCTGGCATTTATCCAGAGAAACGGTATGGATGTGGAGCAGATATCACAGACAAAGGAGCAGTGTATCATATCGCGAGATAACTGTGAGGACGCATACATATTGAAGGATTACAGAGCAGGCAGAGAGTGCAGCACGGACAGCATAGATGATATGCGTGGCGGCAGCAGGGCATTAGCGCAGCTGCACAATATATTGGAAAAGTATCCGCTGCCTTCGGATATTGAGGTAGAAAGCCTGCACGAAAAAGCTCAGCGCAAATGTGCGCAGATAGTAAAGCTTAAAAACTACATACTGCGTCACAGCAAGACAAATGCCTTTGAACATCTGTTTTATGAATGCTATGAGAGATTCTTAGAGCAGGGGCAGAAATCGGCGGAAATATTGTGTGAGCTGGAAAATAATAAAACGTCGGTTCCGATATACTGTCACGGAGCCTTCAACCAGCACAATGTCGTGTATACACAGTCCGGAAGATGGCTCCCTGTCAATTTCGAGACCATGCATCCGGGATATCCGGAAACTGATCTTGCGGAGTACATGCGCAAGATGCTCGAAAAAAATCACTGGGATACAGCAGTTGCAGATGCAATTCTTGACAGCTATTGCAGCGTAAGAAGTCTTGATGATACATCAATGAGACTGCTTCAAGCACTGCTTTTGTTTCCTGAAAAATTTTGTAAGCTCTGCAATCACTATAGCAGCTCGCGCAAGTCATGGGTATGCGACCGTGATGTGGATAAGCTTGCACAGCTCATACAGCTAAGCGGGGAGCGCGAGGAGTATCTGCATGCCCTGCATGCCATAGTGTAAGCAGTAATGCATATATATAGTGAATTTAATTGAAAAGTAAAGGACTATACGATATATTATTATTGTAGAAAAACGTTTAAAGCCAGCTATTAAAGGAAATACAGATGAAGAAATTCAAAAGATTATTTTGTACAGTATGCATGCTTGTGCTGTCACTTGCAGCATGTGGAAAACAGGACACGGATGATGGTGTAAAAAAATTCTATAACAGCATGAATGATACGACGGAGGCCGTGGGAGAAAGCACACAGTCCGGTTTGAAAGCTGCTGCGGAGGAAAACGGAAAGTCCGTTAAGAAAAGTTCAGATATTCTCATAGTATCGGACATAAACAGTGCCAATGAGACAATCAGGGTATACAATTACTCGACAGGAGTACAGTATCAGTATTACTATGGGCTGACCACCGGCTTTTTCGACAAATATGGCAATCACATGTCAGTTTCAGACATACATCAGGGTGATGTGGTTGACATATCAGGGGCAGATTCAGACGGCAAGGCAAAGCGTATACAAAAATCCGATAAGGTGTGGACAAACGACACAGTAACCAATTTTTCTGTGGATAAGGATAAGAGCATGTTTAAAATCGGAGGCAGCAGCTACAGGCTGGGGGAGCGCACCATGATATTTTCAGGCTCGGATGTCATAGATACTGACAGCCTCACGGCACAGGATAAGCTGGCTGTTGTTGGAATTGACAAGGACATAGTGTCAATTTCTGTCACGACAGGGCACGGCACACTGCAGCTTAGTAATACATCGCTCTTTGAGGGCAGTTTTTTGCAGCTCGGAGACAGGATATTTGCAGAAATCACTAAGGATATGTCGCTTGATGTGCCCGAGGGCAGCTATACGCTCGCTGTGGCCAACAACGGCTGGGGAGATAGCACAGATATTGAGATAAAAAGAGGCGAGATTACAAAGGTCAATTTAAATGATTTAAAGGGTGAGGGTCCTAAAAAGAGCCGCATACTATTCGAGGTCGATGTGCAGAGTGCGAAAATATATGTCGATGGCAGTGAAATCGACTATACGAGCCCTGTTGAGATAACCTACGGAAAACACACGCTTAAGGTAACAGCCGATGGCTATGACACCTGGACGAGGACACTTTACGTGAACTCGAAGGAGGCCACCATACAGATTACGATAAACGACAATAAGGACAGCTTGGGCAGTGGTTCATCAGGCACCGGAACCGGCAGCACGGACAGCTCGCAGGCCACCGCACAGACTCCTTCAGAGACTGCCTCAGAGAGGGCAGATGAGAAGGACAATCAAAGTACATCTAAAAGAACCACCGGCAGCTCGCAGAGCACAAATTCATCACAGCAGACAGACAATAAATCCTCTGACAGATCGGGAAATAGTCTGACAAATAAGGATATATCAGATTATCTTTCAACATTAACCTCTTTATTAAGTTCAAAGTAAGGTTTTAAGAATGGTAAAAGTACATAAAAGCCTAGGAAATAGCGCATTTTCCTTGACAAACCCCATAAAAACAAGTATATATATTCTTGTAGGTAATTTGGGAATACAGCTCGAATTATATAAATTATGAAAATCCAGAGGAGGAATTTTATCATGAACAAAGCAGATTTAGTTGCAGCTATGGCAGAGAAGGCCGGAGTATCAAAGAAGGACGCAGAGGCATCTTTAAAGGCATTCACAGATGTTGTTGCAGAGGAGTTAAAGAAAGGTGAGAAGATCCAGTTAGTTGGATTCGGTACTTTCGAGGTATCTGAGAGAGCAGCAAGAACAGGAAGAAATCCACAGACTGGCGCTGAGATGACAATTGCAGCATCTAAGGCTCCTAAGTTCAAGGCTGGAAAGGCTTTAAAAGATTCTCTTAACTAATAAGTTAGACTATCACGGAGTAGAAGAATGGGTGAAGCCTTTAAGGCTCCGCCCATTTTTAGCTATATCCACTGAAATCAGGGTAATAGTTATGAATTGATTTATTATAGGTAAGACACAGAGGTAACAATGAGATTAGACAAATTTTTGAAGGTATCGCGTCTGATAAAGAGACGTACAGTGGCAAATGAGGCATGTGACGCAGGCCGTGTCACAGTAAACGGCAGACCGGCAAAGGCATCTGTAAATGTCAAGGTCGGAGACATAATAGAGATAGCATTTGGACAAAAGACAGTCAAGGTTAAGGTGTTAAATCTCCTTGACACAACAAAGAAGGAAGAAGCAAAAGATCTTTTTGAGTATATATAGGTTATATTTTCATGAATCCCGGCATATATTTACATATGCGATTCCACAGATGGCATGTATATGTGCGGCTGTCTATGGAGCATATTAAAAATTATGTGAGGGACAGGAAATGGAAGAAATATCAGGCACAAAGAGTCATAAGCTTATCTTGAATAATCGCAGAACAGGCAGCTTTACAGGCATTTTGGATGTGCTCTCCTTTGATGTGGGAGAGATACTTTTGGAGACGGAGCTGGGCATGCTTGACCTAAAGGGCAAGGATCTTCACGTAAACAGGCTAAACCTTGAGAAGGGAGAAGCCGATATAGAAGGTGAGATAGACATGATTACGTATTCGAAGGTACCGGAGGTGACCGGAAAGAAAGATAAAATGTTTGGCAGGATATTCAGATAAGCACCTAAGGAGGAATAATGAGTAAACGTCGTGCAAAGAGAAGGGGCGGAACTTTAAGTGTTTCCATCATAGTTATAGCATTTCTTGTGGTTATGGTAGTCCAGGTTGTGCAGCTAAAGCAGAAGGAATCTACATATGCCGCACAAAAAGCGGAGCTTGAAAAGCAGTACACTAAAGAATCGGAGCGTGCTGATGAGATAGAAAGCATGCAGCAGTATATGCAGAGTGACCAGTACATAGAGGATATGGCAAAGAGCAAGCTTGGGCTTGCGTATGACAATGAAATAATCTTCAAGGAAAAGGACAAATAATTTTTGAAGATATAGTTGCGCTTTTTCGTCAAAACCTTCATTTTTGACCACATATAATCGTTGAAAAAAGATGGAGGCGCAAAGATGAGGATTGCAAATTTAAAAAAAGCTATGTGGGGGCTTATGGCATTTGCGTCCACACTGGTGTGTGTGATGGATTGTTATCCGCTGATACCTGCAGTGTATGGAGTTTATTGTCTGAGCAACGCTCGTACGATTATTTTTTACATAGGATTAATTATTGGAATGGGATACTTTATATCGATACCATCGATATGTAAGTATCTCTTTATTATTGCGGTGATTTGCTTTGGAGTGAGGCTTTTCGTGAGAAAAAGCAATAAAAACGGATGTCTGACAACAGCCGTTGTAGCAGCCTGTGCCACGGCGGTGATGAATCTGACGGTAGCATTTATTGGAAGGCCTGATACGGATGAGATAGTGTTAGCTGTAGCTGAGAGCCTTGTTGTGTTTTCGGCAGCCTTTGCGCTATGCAGAGCATGTGAATATTTAAGGGCTTTTGGACACGATGAAAATCCTGTCATGGCAGGACTTCTGCCCGACAGGGAGGAGGCATTTGCCACAGCAGTTTCAGGACTTTCAGGCATTATTTCGACTGCAAATGTCATGGCTGTAAAATGTACGGCAGATAAAATCCCTGATGAGAGTGAGAAAATACAGCTTGAGGTGACAGGGAGGCTTTGCGCGTGCTGTGAGGGCTGCAGTGTTTGCTGGACAAGCGGGGCTTCGATTTCTGACAGCATAAAAATGCTTGCTGATGCAGTGCGCAATCGTATGAAAACAGAGGAAATTGTGCAAAACAGATATGTGGAGGGCTGCCCGCACTACACGCGCATGGTGGAAGCCGCTACAGAGGCATTTGCCCGTATTGAGCTAAATGAAGCCTGGTACAGGCGTCTCACGGAAAACAGACGCGTCATAGCCGCACAGCTTGACGCTATGGCAGAGCTCATGGAGGGCTGGTGCAGGGCTGAAAAATGCATTGATAAAAAAAGAAGGCTGCGTCTTTCAAGAGTTTATGTATATACAAAAGAGGCAGGTATACAGGTTGAAAATGCCCATATTTATGAGAATGTGAGGCAACAGATATGTATAAAGGCAGATGTCTGCACTAAGGCAGATGGCGGGATTGAAATTTCAAGGTATGTACAGTCAGTTTCGCGAGCCATGGGAATGAAGCTCAGGCAGGCGCAGGGGACTGTTTCAATAATCTCTGATGAGAGGACATCTATTGTGCTGTACGAGGAGAATCAGTTCTATGCGCTTTCCGGAGTGGCGACCAAAAAGAAGACAGGCTCTCAGGCAAATGGCGACAGCTGCAGCATGCTTCAGCTGGATGATGGCATGTATCATGTGTGCGTATCCGATGGCATGGGCTCCGGTAAGCAGGCTCAGGCTGAGAGCACACTGGTTGTGGATTTGCTTGAAAAGCTCTTAGAGGCCGGCTTTAGCAGGGAAAGTGCCCTAAAGCTGATGAACTCTGCAATGGTCATATCGGCGGGAGAGGAGTCCTATTCCACGGTTGATTTTGCCACGATAGACATGTACACGGGAGAACTTGAGCTGACCAAAACAGGCGCAGCACCGTCATTTATCAAATCAGGGAAAACGGTAAGTGTTATAGAAAATGAATCCCTCCCGGCGGGAGTAGATGCCGCTCAGGAGAGCATACATTCAAAAAATACGCTTCAAAGTGGTGATTTTCTTGTCATGGTGACTGATGGTGTGCTAGAATATCTGCATGTAAAGGACAGGCAGGGGAAGCTTATGGATATCATAGCAGGCGTCAAAAGTGACAATGCAGGCGTGCTGGCACAGGAAATTCTGGACAGGGTGCTGCTTGACACAGGTGGATACGCCATGGATGATATGACGGTAGTTGCAATAGGAATCTGGGAAAAATAATGATTAGACGGACAAAAGAATATATTCTGGAAAACAAAATGATAAAAAATCACAGCACGGTGCTTGTTGCGCTGTCGGGCGGTGCGGATTCAGTCTGCCTTCTGCTGGTGTTAAATGAGATAAAAAGACAGTGCGCAGATGAGCTTGATTTTGCGCTGGAGGCAGTACATGTGGAGCACGGCATCAGAGGTGCCGAGAGCAGGGAGGATGCGAGGTTTGCGTCAGATCTCTGCGAGAGGCTTCACATACCGTGCCATGTGCATTCCGTGGATGTGCCGCAATATGCAAAAAGTCATGGACTCGGGCTGGAGGAGGCTGCCAGGATATTGCGCTATGAAGCGTTTGAAAAGGAAGTCGCCACTGCCTATGCAGCAGACCAAAAGCAGGGTAACAGCAGGCATGTAGTCGTTGCAGTTGCGCACCATATGGAGGACAACGCGGAGACAGTTCTTTTTCAGATGCTTCGCGGAAGCGGAGCAAAGGGGCTATCCGGCATGCATCCGGTTTCCGTGAAGAATGGTGTCACCTATATCAGGCCGCTTTTATCAGCGACACGCGCACAGATAGAGGAATATCTAATGGAAAACGGACAGGCTTTTGTCACCGATGCCACAAACATTGACACAGCCTACTCCAGAAATAAGCTGCGCCATGATGTGTTTCCACTGCTTTTGCAGATTAATGACAGGGCGATAGAGCATATCAATGAGAGCGCAGGACAGCTTGCGGTGATGAATGATTTTTACGAGCAGCAGCTAAAAGAGGCGTGCGACAGCATGGTTTCAAAAAAAGAAGGCAGGGTGATACTTGAAATCAGCCGCTTTGAGAGTCTGCATCCGGCATTAAAAAGCGGAGTAGCGCGCGAGTGCATACATCTGGCGTCAGGGCGGCTCAAGGACATCACGAGCACACATATCGGTGCACTTGTGAAGCTTGCAGGGCAGCAGTCGGGCAGAAAAATCAATCTGCCATATGGAATCATTGCGGAAAAATCATTTGGCGAGGTGATACTCTTCGCCGGAAGGTGTGACGATGAAAAAGAAGAAATTCACATTACGCAAAAAGAGCTTGAGGCACTGAGTGCCATGGGAGCGCAAAAAAACATAAAGCTTTCGGCAGATGGCTCATATGTCACACTTTGTATACAAGATTTTAATGGTAAAATGGACGAAATTCCCAAAAAACCATATACGAAATGGTTTGATTATGATAAGATGAAGAAAGGCTTTGAAATAAGAACAAGAAAAGCCGGTGACTATATAATTGTGGATGACGAGGGCCATCATAAGAAGCTGAAGCAGGTATTTACAGGTGATAAAATCCCTGCACAGCAGAGAGCGGGGCTGTGGCTTATAGCCCATGAATCACTGGTGCATGCCATTATCGGATACAGATCCGGCTGCAGCGCACTTGTCACACCACAGACAGAAAAAGTACTTAAGATCACATTTTACGGAGGAAAACAAAATGGATTTTTCAAAGAAATATGATATTTCGGTTTACCTGACAGAGGAGCAGCTCAATAAGCGAATTGCAGAGATTGGAGCGCAAATCACAGAAAAATACAAGGGTCAGTCAGTATATCTCATCTGTATACTTAAAGGCTCAATATTCTTTACCACTGAGCTTGCAAAGAGAATTGACCTGCCTATGACTATGGATTTCATGTCGGTATCCAGCTATGGCTCAGGCACAGAGTCATCAGGCGATGTCAAGATTAAAAAGGACCTTGAGCATTCTATCGAGGGAGAGAATGTCATCATCATAGAGGATATCATTGATTCGGGAAATACTCTTAGCAGGCTTTCAAAGCTCCTTGCCAAAAGAAACCCGAAGAGCCTCACAATCTGCACACTCTTGGACAAGCCTGAGCGCCGTGTGGTTGATGATGTAAATGTAGACTACGTGGGTTTTGTGATTCCTGACAAGTTTGTGGTAGGCTATGGCCTTGACTATGACCAGAGGTTCAGAAATCTGCCTTACATCGGCTTTGTCGAGGGCGAAATAAAATAAAAAGGAGAAGTAAATTGAATAAACAAAAAAGCGGTATGCGCGGAATGGGCGTATACATTATCATTGTATTTGCAGTAATCTGCATCTGGTACTGGCTGAGCGCCGGCGCCACATCAAACTCTTACACACAGAGTCAGTTCGAGAAGGATCTTGACAAGAATCAGGTGAAGAGTGTAAAGGTGGTGCAAAACAGGGAGATACCGACAGGAAGCCTGGAGGTAAAGTTCAAGGATGGCTCATCAAAGGTGCTTTATGTATCTGATGTAAACGACATCGAAAAGACCATGACAAAGGCAGGGTACACCGATTATACAGTTGCAGATGTGCCGGCTGAGAGCTGGATTATGACACTGCTTCCGTATCTTTTGGTATTCGGAGCCATGTTCATACTCTTTGCGGTGATGAACAACAACGCAGCAGCACAGGGCGGCGGTGGCAAGATGATGAACTTCGGCAAGAACCGTGCGAAGCTCACCACACAGGAGGAGAACCATATCAAGTTTTCCGATGTAGCAGGCTTAAAGGAGGAAAAGGAGGAGATTGCAGAGATAGTTGATTTCCTTCGTGATCCGGGAAAATACACCAGACTTGGAGCAAGAATCCCAAAGGGTGTCCTTCTTGTAGGACCTCCGGGAACAGGTAAGACTCTCCTTGCCAAGGCAGTAGCCGGAGAGGCAGGGGTACCGTTTTTCACCATTTCAGGATCTGATTTCGTGGAGATGTTCGTCGGAGTCGGAGCTTCACGAGTGAGAGATTTGTTTGAGGATGCCAAGAAAAATGCGCCTTGTATCGTATTTATCGATGAGATTGATGCAGTAGCCAGACGACGTGGCACAGGAATGGGCGGCGGACACGACGAGCGTGAGCAGACATTGAACCAGATGCTTGTCGAGATGGATGGCTTTGGTGTCAATGAGGGCATTATCGTCATGGCAGCCACAAACCGTGTGGATATACTTGACCCTGCTATCATGCGTCCGGGCCGTTTCGACAGAAAGGTTGTAGTAGGCAGACCGGATGTGGGCGGCAGAGAAGAAATTTTAGGTGTCCATGCCAAGAAAAAACCTCTTGCAGAGGATGTCGACTTAAAGCAGATTGCACAGACCACAGCAGGCTTCACAGGTGCAGACCTTGAGAATCTGATGAATGAGGCAGCAATCCGTGCCGCGGGCGAAAACAGAGAATATATCACACAGGATGATATCAGAAAATCCTTCGTCAAGGTTGGTATCGGAGCTGAGAAGAAGAGCCGTATCATCTCTGACAAGGAAAAGCGCATCACAGCCTACCACGAGGCAGGACATGCAATCCTTTTCCATCTGCTTCCGGATGTCGGACCTGTATACACAGTTTCAATCATCCCTACAGGAGCAGGCGCAGCAGGCTACACCATGCCTCTGCCTGAGAAGGATGAGATGTTCAACACAAAGGGACGTATGCTTCAGGAAATCGTAGTAGACTTAGGCGGTCGTGTCGCAGAGGAACTTGTGTTTGATGATATCACCACTGGTGCATCACAGGATATCAAGCAGGCCACAAAGCTTGCGCGCGAGATGGTTACCAAATACGGTATGTCAGACAATATCGGCCTTATCTGCTATGCCGATGATGAGGAGGAGGTCTTCATCGGACGAGACCTAGCCCATGCAAAGAACTACAGCGAGGGCATAGCATCGGCAATCGATGTCGAGGTAAAGCGAATCATCGACGAGTCGTACGACAAGGCAAAGAGCATGATAGCAGAGTACCGCGATGTGCTTGACAGATGTGCAGCACTTCTTCTTGAGAAGGAGAAAATCACAAGAGATGAGTTTGAAGCACTGTTTGATGAGGACAGCAAAACAGCAGTTGGACATAATATTTAAAAAACAGCTATGCTTTTGTGCAGAATCACTATATGAAAAATATTAAATATAACTAAAGTACTATACAAATTGCATAAAAACAAACCACGATTTTTATGCAATTTGTGAACACTTATCGTTGCAATCATGATACTATAATAACCGTAAAAACCCCCCAATACATTATATAGTTTTTGCTATACCCCATAGTAAAAATACCTTCTCCTAAAAGGCAGCCGAACGTAGGCTGTCTTTTTTAATTTTAAAATGTACTTGCATAATCACATCTGTTGTGATAAACTATGCAGGTATCGTAATTGAATACATGGGCAGATTCCCGAGTGGCCAAAGGGGACAGACTGTAAATCTGCTGCAACTTGCTTCGATGGTTCGAATCCATCTCTGCCCATTAAAAAACCTCAAGTCATATGACTTGAGGTTTTTGTGTTGTCCGGCTGTTATTGTTTAATCGGTCTGCGCTCCGCTGGCAGTAAGCACAGCCTCCCATGCCATCGTATCAGACCAGCCACTTGTATCAAAGCCGTCGCGGATACATCTGCTGTAGTAGTCGAGCTTGTTTCGTATCGGCGAATCATCTGTGAATCTTGCATCATCATAAATACCGTTAATATAATCGTCTATCGCGGTTCCGAATATTTCAGAGCGATCCTCTGTTGCAAAGGTCATGCCGTAGGAATCAATGAAATACCCGGATATGTGGTTTGATGGATCATCCGGATTGTAGTTTGAGTAGCTGTCATCATATGAGAAGCTGTCAGGGTTAAAGCTGTTCCATTTCCCCTCAGAAAACTCGCTTTTTTCATCATAGGTGTGTATGAATGCAAGCCTCTGGTCAATCAGATGGGAAATCTCATGGCCGACTGTGTAGCTGAAATCCCAGCTGTAGTTGCAGTTTAGAACCATCACATTGTGGTTGTTTATTATATTTACGAATCCGCTTGGCTCATTTATCATATCTGAGTGGCCTGATGAAATATCACCGCACAGATATATTCGCATGCCTCTTATATCGCCATAACACAGCTGCGTGAAAAAGTCATCAGGGAAACAGCCAAGTATTTCCTCAAGGGCATCCAGAGAGACCGACAGCTTATCCTTGTTCTTTAATTGATGGATATCGTAGTAATCAATCCTCTTTGGCACCTCAGGCCCGAAATATATGGAAAAGCCGTATTTTTGTTCAAGGGCTGTGATACGTGCATTTATGTCGGATAAATCTCCCCAGTCATATGACGTGGTGTCAGGTATCAGAGTGACCTCATCTCCATATGTATTGTAGTCGGAATCCTTCCCGGCCTCTTCCTTTGCCTCCTGGTTTTCATGGGTACTGTCATCAGTGTCTATGGCAGAATATGGGGATACATATGAGCCGTCATCGCGTAAGGCTTGTAGCAGAGTATCGCAGTCATTGTATGACGTGATTTCAGCTTTGGTGTCATTCTTTCCCTTGTCGAGTGACCAGATGAGTATTTCCGGGTTGCACTGTGCTGTGTACAAAAGCAGCATCACACAGTTTGCATCAGGCAGATATACCGAGTTGGCAGAAAAATAGGTCTGGGTATCGGTATCGGCCGTTGCAGAATCAGATGAGCTGCCTTGGGTTCTGCCTGTGCCTCGTGCTGCCGGATTGTATGAAAAGGATGAGCTGACACCGGTGACGGGTGAATATTTATAATAACTGATGCTGTTGTCTGAGGATAAATCCTGGCACCGTATGAGCATGTCATTGTCCTCGGCCAGTACTACATCCACCACATCCGGCAGAGAAAAAAAGCTGTTTTTTCCATCGGATGAATGATAGTTCCATATATTGTTGGCAGTATCTGCTTCAATTACAAAGCCTTTTGAGTCGACACATGACATGGAAAAGCTCTGCCCTTCGTAGGTTGAAAGCACTGTATTATCGTCAAGCCTTATATCAGAGATTACATATTTGTAGGTATCGGGCGTGATACCTGACACGAGAGCATATTTTTTGTCAGCGGAGGTGGCAATCTGTGAGGCATCATAGTAATTGCCGGGATTAGGCACTTCAGTATTATCCGGATCAGATGCATCGCCATTGCCATCATAGTCCTTGGGATTATATTTGCAGGTTTTAATTTCCTTCAAATCCTTATCATAGATGGTTGCTTTTTTGGCGGATGAATCGAGGAGCCACAATTTATCACCCTTAATCAGATAGTCATCGCAGTCCGTCTTGTCGTGGGCAAGACTTGCGGTTATTTCGTTGGACCAGGGATTGTATACATCAAATGAATACTGAACGGATTGACCATCAGTCTCTATGATGGAATTATTGTAGCTGCCCTGCCCTACCATAAGTATATTATCGCCGAATTGCCTTATGTCATTGTACGGGCGCCCCTCAAAGGCGACATTATGCAGGATAGACAGATTACTGCTTCCTTCAACGCTTGTGGTATCATCCCAAAAAGCAGGTGATTTGTGCAGAATAGCCTGCTTTTGTGCGGGGCTCTTGAATAAATAAGAGACATCCGAAAAAGAGCAGGCTGTCAGAGAAATCGCGCTGCATAGCACCAGCGAATATGTAATTAAAATAGTTGCATGTTTGCGTTTGAACAATTTTGCCTCCTTTGGAAGGTGGTACATACACTGTTATTCGCTGACAGTGTGCGCAGTGGAAACACGTGCGGTAGATTCTCTTTCAATCAGTCTCGGACGCAGCTGTGTGCGGCTGATTGGGATATGGTGAATGAGCGAATTCAATATAATATATGCACAGCGGCCAAGATCATTACACTCCTGTCTGATAGTGGTAAGAGGCGGGGTGAGGGCTGCAGCAAATTTGACATCGTCAAAGCCGACCACACTTATATCATTTGGCACATTGAAGCCGTGCAGCTGGCATTCAGATATAACACCCTTTGCGATAGCATCACTGCCACAGAGGATAGCAGTAGCGCCCGCTGCAATAAAATTGGAAACGTAGTACTGTGCAGTCTCCGGAATATAGTAGCCGTGACCCATGAGCTCCGGGTAGATTTCAAGACCGGCATCGCGCATAGAGTTTTCAAAAGCCTCCTGACGCTGATCTGAAACCAGGGAAAAAAGAGAACCATTGATAAAGGCAATCTTTTTATGCCCCAGATTGTGCAGATGCTTTACAGCCATGTCAATGCCCTCGTAGCTGTCGGTACCCACATAGGCTACATTGGGGTTGTTTTCTATATAGTTATCAAACAAAACGGTAGGCATTGTAGTGCTTTTGAGCTGCTGCATCCACTCATCGTGCAGAGCGAAGCCTACCAGAAATGCGCCACAATAGCCGTTCTTTAATATATAAGTATCATATTTTTCTTCTGCCTGCAGCTGAGGAGTGACAGGGATGATGTCCACATCCCATTTGTGCTTGAAAGCATTCTGCTTGAAACCAAGCACTACATCATATCCGAACTCATCGATAGACTCGTAGTTCATATTTTCAATGAACAGAGCCAGCTTGCGGTTTTCTACCTTTCTTGAGCGCTTAGTGCTGTAGCCCATCTCGACGGCAGTGTCTAAAACGGTCTGACGAAGCTCCTCACTTATATCGCTGGCACCATTTAATCCTTTTGAAACAGTGCTGATTGATACACCCAGCCGGGCGGCAATATCCTTAATAGTAGCCATAATGTTATTCCTTTCTTATGTGATAATAGAATTATACAATTACTATCAGAAATAGGCAATATTTTCCGCGATAAATTTTTCGAAAAATATCTTTGAAATCGTAGTAATAACTACCAAAAAATGAATGCAAATTACGTGAAAAGTGGCAAAAATGGGTTAGAAGACGCTAAAACAATTGACAAATACGACAATAGGAAATAAAATATACTCAGATACGAAAAAAATAGAAAAATTTTAGGAAAGAGGAATAGAAATTTGGAGGCCAGAGAAAATCTCAGAGGCTCCGGAATACTTCTTTCGATCTCGAGTTTGCCGTCACCATATGGTATAGGTACTCTTGGGAGAGAGGCATACAATTTTGTTGATCTCCTTGGCGATTTGAAACAGAAGTACTGGCAGGTTCTTCCGGTTGGTCCCACCATATTTGGCGATAGTCCATATCAGCCATCATCAGGCTGCGCGGGCAATATCTATTTTATAGATTTAGATAAGCTGGCAGATGAGGGATTGTTAGAGAGGGAAGAAATCCTGGGGTACAATTGGGGCACAGATCAATCAGAAATTGATTATGCAGCATTACATCAGAACAGATACAAGATTTTACAAAAAGCGTTTGAAAGATTTGACACAAATGCACAAGAGTTTCAGGATTTTGTAAAAAAACATTCGGGGTGGCTTGAACAATATGCACTGTTTATGACACTGAAAACCGACAATTTAGACAAAATTTGGAGCGAATGGCCAAGCGAGTATAAAAACCCGCAAGCGGTTGCGCTTGAAAAGTACCAAAAAAAGAATTATAATACAATTACTTTTTGGAAGTTCTGCCAATATAAATTCTTCCAACAGTGGGAGGATTTGAAAAATTATGCTAACTCAAAAGGTATCTACATAATAGGTGATGCCTCATTTTATGTAGGGTATGACAGCGTAGATGTATGGGCAGAGAGACAACTCTTTATGATGAGCGCAAACGATACACCGGAGTATGTTGCAGCTGCCGCTCCTGATAAGTATTCAGAGAACGGACAGGTGTGGGGCAATCCTATGTATGACTGGGATGCCATGAAGGAGGACAACTTCTCGTGGTGGAGAAAGCGTATGCGTGTATGCAGAGAGCTTTTTGATATCGTCAGGATTGATCATTTTGCAGGAATTGTAAAAGCATATGCGGTACCGTACGGACAGGACAAGAGCCTATCCGGTAAATGGTTCAAGGGACCGGGACGCAGGCTTGTCAATGCAATCAACGAAGAGCTTGAGGGTGTTAATGTAGTGGCTGATGATTATACGTCAGCGAGCCTTTTGCCGGGAGTGAAAAAGCTCCTTGCGAAGTCGGGCTGGATGGGAACAAAGGTCATGATGTTTGCCTTTGACGGTGATCCGACCAATGAATATCTGCCACACAATTATGCTGATTCACATGTAGTTGCATATATTGGCACACATGACAATGAGACAATAGTTGGTTATTTCAGTGACAAGACAGATTATGAGCTTGCTTATATGTACGAGTATCTGAATATTGAAAATAAATCACAGGTTCCAAATGCTCTTATCAGGGAGCTGTATCACAGCACCGCAGAGCTGGCTATAGTCCAGATGCAGGATATATTAGAGCTTGGAAATGAGGCGAGGATGAATTATCCTTCAACAGTCGGACATAACTGGAGATGGCGCATGACAAGCAAGCCACACAGACTGGACAACGAAAAGATAGCCTGGATTAGAAACATTGCGGTGGTTTACCGCAGATAATTAATTTGATATAAGTTGCACGGCAATTTATATATATACTTTTTTACATTTTATATTCAAAAAGGAGAGGAAGATATGAAGAAGAAAGTATTAGCATCTTTACTTTGCGCATCTATGGTAGCAACAATGTTTGCAGGATGCGGAAGCAGCAATGGAAATGGAACAGAGAAAGCCGACAAGAAGGACGGCGGTAAGGAGACCATTACAGTAATGGGACCTGCAGAGGATTTAGATGATGCAACGGGTGCTTGGCTCAAGACAGAGTGCGAGGCATTTGCTAAAGCAAATCCTGATTTCAACATCGAGTTCAAGTATGTTACATCATCTGAGGGAGATGCAAAGGACGTTGTTACAAAGGATCCTAAGGCAGCAGCTGATGTTTACATGTTTGCAAACGATCAGCTTGAGGCATTAGTTAAGGCTAATGCTATTGCCAAGTTAGGTGGAGAGGCAGCAGATTATGTTAAGACATCTAACTCAGAGGCTATGGCAGCAACTGTTACATATGATGGAGACATCTACGCAGTTCCTTATACATCAAACACATGGTTCATGTACTATGACAAGAGAGTTTTCTCTGAGGATGATGTAAAGAGCCTTGATACAATGCTTACAAAGGGTAAGGTTTCATTCCCATTTGATAACGGCTGGTATCTCAATGCATTCTATGCAGCAAACGGATGTACAATCTTCGGAGACGGAACAGACAAGGCTGCCGGATATGATTTCAGCGGAGATAAGGCAGTAGCAGTTACAAACTACATCGTAGATTTATTTGCAAATCCAAACTTCGTAATGGATAACAATGAGGGATCACTTGGTCTTGATGGACTTAAAGATGGTTCTATCAATGCATACTTCAATGGTAACTGGAACTATGACAAAGTTAAAGAGAATCTTGGTGAGGAGAATGTTGGTGTTGCAGCTCTTCCTACAATCAATATTGGTGGAAAAGACTGCCAGTTAAAGGCATTCTTAGGATCTAAGGCTATCGGTGTTAACCCTAACTGCAAGAACCAGGAAGTAGCAGTTAAGCTTGCAGCATTCCTTGGAAGTGAGGATGCACAGCTTGCTCACTTCAAGTTAAGAGCACAGGCTCCTGTAAACAAAGATCTTGTAACAAACGAGGAAATCGCAGCAGATCCTGTAGCAGCAGCTATGGCTAAGGTTTCATCTGATTGTTCAGTAGCACAGCCTATCATTGATATGCAGGGTTACTGGGATGCAGCTACACCATTCGGTGATGCTTTCGTGAACGGTGCAGAAGGCCAGATCACAAAGGACAATGCAGCTCAGAAGACAGAGGACTTCAATACTCAGCTTAATGATTCTCTTAAATAATTAAGTAGATCAGATTATGATTCCAAGGTTCCGGGTAGCCGGAATCTTGGAATAAATTAGTTTAAAGGATTGGCATATATAATGCATGCCAGGAGGAAAAGTATGATAGGAGCAAACAAAAAGAAAAAGGTTTCGGAATTTGCTACTCCGTATACTGTTGGCAATGCCCTCACAAAAGGCGGAGCTACAGTTAAGCTATCGGCACTCGTAATGGGTCTTGCCAATATGGCTCATAAGCAGATCATAAAGGGTCTGATTTTTCTTGCTATAGAGATTGCATATATAGCATATATGGTTAGCGCTGGTGCTTATTACATTTCCATGCTGCCTTCACTTGGCTGGAGAAAGCAGGAAGAGGTATTTAATGAGCAGAAGCAGATTTATGAGTATGTTGAAGGCGATCAGTCAGTATTATTACTGTTATATGGCGTCATAACAATTGCCATCACAGTATTATTTATTTACATGTGGTGCGAGAATTTAAAGAGCGGATATAAGGCAGAATGCCTTTCAAAAGCTGGAAAAGAAATCAATTCTTTTGGCAAAGATGTCAAGGATTTATTTGATAAAAACCTACATAAGACACTTATGTTTCTCCCACTTATGGGAATATTTATTTTTACAGTTTTACCATTGCTGTTCATGATTCCAATGGCCTTTACAAACTATTCAGTAAAGGGTGATCATCTGATATTGTTCGACTGGACAGGCTTTGCCTCATTCGGACAGGTGCTTGGACTTGGTGGTAAGCTTGGTAAGATATTCTGGAGAGTACTTGGATGGACAATCTGCTGGGCTGTATTTGCAACCTTCCTTTGTAACTTCCTTGGACTCATTCTTGCTATCGTTATCAATCGTAAAGAGACACATTGCAAGGCTTTCTGGCGTACATGCTTTGTTATCTCAATTGCGGTACCGCAGTTCGTATCACTCCTTGTAATGAGACAGATGTTCCAGCCACATGGCACTGTTAATAACCTGCTTTTGGAGTGGGGCTGGATTGATAACCCGCTTCCATTCTGGACCAACACTATGTGGGCGAGAGTTTCTGTTATTCTCATCAACTGCTGGGTAGGTATTCCGTATACCATGCTTCAGGTTACAGGTGTATTACAGAATGTGCCTTCAGAGCTTTATGAGGCTGCAAAGATTGATGGTGCAAACGCAGCACAGATCTTCTTTAAGATCACACTCCCATATATCATGTTTATCATGGGACCATATATCATCACACAGTTTACCGGAAATATCAACAACTTCAACGTTATCTACCTGTTATCAGCAGGAAAGCCTACACCTGTCGGAGACAGTGCAGGAAAGACGGACCTTTTGGTTACGTGGTTGTACAAGCTGACTATTGATAATCAGGAGTACAATATCGGTGCCGTTATCGGTATCCTCACATTCATTGTACTTTCTATCGTAGCGCTTGTTACATACAGAAATACAAAATCATACAAGGATGAGGAGGGATTCATGTAATGAGTAGTGTAGCAAAAGCAAAAAGACCTATGTCTGCCGGACGTGCTAAGAAAGTAGCAAAGAATTCCCTTGTTCATATCATTCTTGGAATACTTGCTGTAGTATGGCTGTTCCCAATTTTCTGGATTATTATGACAAGCTTTAGAGCTGAGAGTGGTGCTTATACAAAGTACTTCTTCCCACATGGCCTTACATTTAGCAACTATACGAAGCTGTTCACAGAGACTACACTGTTGAACTTCCCGAGAGCATTTTTTAATACACTGTTTATTTCAGTGTTCTCATGTATCATTTCAACAGTATTTGTACTTTCTGTTGCGTATTGTATGTCACGACTGAGATTTAAGATGCGTAAGCCTTTCATGAATCTGGCTATGATTCTTGGATTGTTCCCAGCCTTCATGTCAATGGTTGCCGTATACTTTATCTTAAAGGCTATCGGACTTACAGAGGGAAGTATGCTTCGCCTTTCATTGATTCTCATATACTCAGCAGGATCAGGAACAGGCTTCTATATCGCAAAGGGATTCTTTGATACTGTGCCTAAGTCTCTTACTGAGGCGGCTATCCTTGACGGATGTACACAGTTCCAGGTATTTTACAAGGTTATCCTGCCACTCAGTAAGCCAATCGTAGTATATACAGTACTTACAGCATTCCTTGCTCCATGGCTTGATTTCGTATTTGTAAAGGTTATCGTTGGTCCAAACGACAAGTATTGGACAGTATCGCTTCTCCTTTACAACATGCTTGAGAAAGAGTTTATAAACGGATGGTTCACAAGATGGGCTGCTGCTGCAGTTATTGTATCAATACCTATCTCAATACTTTTCGTCATCATGCAGAGATTCTACGTGGATGGACTTACAGGAGCTGTCAAAGGCTAATTTGGTTTTATTTGGGCCGCTGCACTTTTGTGCGGCGGCTTTTGGTTTATATTGGGTTGTGGCAAACTTAGCACTTTCAGGTTGTGTGCTAAGTTTGTTGCTACCCTGTGAAAGATGTGAGAATTTAGTTAAGAAAAGGAGTGCGTATGAATAACAAAAAAATAGGCGGCCTCAATATGGTCGGCAGGGCTGTGAATAGATTGGCGGGCAGGCTGACTGCTGTGGCACTGACAGCAGCTATGGCAGTGTCGATGCTTGCGGGATGTGCTGCGGGTGGAAAGAATACCGAGACTGCAGCAAAGAAGGAGTACAAGCCTTCTGCGATGGAGCAGATGAATGCGAAAAATGATCCTAATGTGATTCAGGACAATTACAGAACCTGTTATGAGGTGTTCGTATACAGCTTTTTTGATAGTGACGGTGACGGCATAGGGGATTTAAAGGGACTTACAGAGAAGCTTGACTATATTGAGGGACTTGGATGCAATGAAATCTGGATGATGCCTATTATGCCTTCTCCTTCATACCACAAGTATGATATTACGGATTATATGAATATTGACAAACAGTATGGTACTTTGGATGATTTTGATGCGCTCATTACGGAGTGTCACAAGCGAAACATCAATGTGATTATTGACTTTGTAATAAATCACACATCTAACGAGCATCCGTGGTTTAAGGCGGCTGCTGATTATATCAAGTCGCTTCCTGATGGGGCAGAGCCGGATTCTTCAGAATGTCCTTATGTGGATTACTACAATTTTAGCAAAACCAATGCCGGAGGCTACAACCAGCTGCCAGGCACGAATTGGTATTACGAGTCACAGTTTGTAGACAGCATGCCTGACCTTAACCTGCAGAGCGAAGCTGTAAGAGGGGAGATTGACAAGATTACATCCTTCTGGCTTGACCGCGGCGTGGATGGCTTCAGACTGGATGCTGTGCTTTATTACAATAATAATAACCAGACTGAGACTATAGATGACCTCACATGGCTTGTGAACAATGTGAAGAGCAAAAAGGCCGATGCTTATATGGTTGGTGAGGGCTGGACTACATACAGAGAGTATGCGAAGTACTATAAGAGTGGAATTGACAGTATGTTCAACTTTGATTTTTCACAGCAGGATGGATATATTGGAAAGGTGTTAAATGGTGCAGCAAATCATGGTGCCAGCACATACGGCAATGCTTTGGTTGATGTGGAAAATGAGATAAAGAAGTATACAGACTCATACATTGATGCACCTTTTTATACAAATCATGATATGGGACGCAGCGCAGGATACTACAACGGAGATAATGCCGAGGAGAAAACCAAGATGGCGCAGGCTATGAATCTTCTTATGCCCGGAAATGCTTTTCTGTATTATGGAGAGGAAATCGGCATGAGAGGCACAGCCAATGATGAGACGAAGCGTCTTGCCATGAGATGGAGTGGGGATTCAAAAGCTAAGGGAATGTGTGTGGGACCTCAGAATGCAGAAGAAACCGAGCAGACATATGATACCCTTGATAAGCAGATGGACGATCCATACTCTATTTACAACTTTGTGAAGCAGACAATATCAATAAGAAATGCTTTCCCGGAGATAGCACGAGGTACAAATACCTTCGAAAAGGATCTGTCAAACGAGAATGTGTGTATATTTACAAGAGAGTACAATGGTGAGAAAGCAGTGCTTGTATTTAATCCATCAAAGGATGAAGCAAGTGTGGATGTGTCATCATTGGGAGTAAATGATGCAGTTGCAATGCTTCAGACTACAAAGAAAGCACCATCGTATAAGGATGGAATGGCAAAGCTGCCGGCGTATTCGGTGCTTGTTCTGAAGTAAAACATATTTGATGAAAATAAAATTTAATTGTTTAAATGGATTTTGAAGAAGAAATATAAAAACCGCCCGACCGGGCGGTTTTTTAGCTATACCATTTTTTAAACTATACCATTTCTTTAAGCATATCCACAATCACTTCTCTGCAATAAGCTCCGAGATGCTTTTGTTCCTCTTTGCTGAGTGTTGCCGGATCAATAGGAGTGCCATAGCGGATAACCACATGATTCTTTTTGACCCATGGAAGGTGATCCTCAAATATTTCATTTGTTCCCATGATTGCCATTGGCACTATCTTGCATTTGCTCTTTGTGGCAATCTTGAAAGTACCTTCTTTGAAAGACGCTACCTCTGTCAGGTCCTCTTTGTTTTTGCAGCGTGTGCCCTCAGGAAATACACATATGCTGATGCCGGATTTGACCTGATCTATGGCTGCAAGCACGACCTTTAGTCCCTGCTTGATGTCATCGCGGTCCAAAAACAGGCAGTGCAGGCGTTTCATCCAGAGACCCAGCACCGGTATTTTTGTGATGCTCTGCTTTGAGATGTAGCCGGTTAAGCGTGGACATCTGGAGTAGGTGATTATGATGTCAAAGAAACTACGGTGATTTCCTATATATAGTACAGCCTCGTCCTTTGGCACATTTTCCTCCCCTATAAATTCAATGTCTGCTCCGCTTAGGAATATGATGACACGGAAAGCCCACTGTACCATGCGAAGCTGTGCCATATCGGCCCATGCCGGGGCAAATTTGTGTATTATCCACATGGCTCCGAGCACCGGAAGACCGAGCAGCAGATAGAAAAATACGAATATTACGATTAAAACTGAACGCATATTTGACCTCTCTTTTTCATAATATAAATTGTAATGTAACTATTCAGAACCATTAAGAATAAAATAGTTATAATGTAGTTCAATATTTGATATTATATCATATCATAAGCGATATGATAAGAAAGAGAGGGAAAAATGTCAGAAAAATTGAGAAAATTTCTGGTGATGGCTGCAGGTGTGCTTGTGATATTGGAAACGACAGTGATTTCGGGCTGCCACGCAAATATTTCAGGCACGGAGAGTGACAGGATGGTCGAGTACACGGTGATCTGCGGGGATGAAATCCCGGAGGAGTTTAAAAAGCAGATAAATGAAAACAAGGCAAAGGCGATGAAGCTGACGTACAAGGATGATGAATATTTATACATAGCGGAAGGCTTTGGCACAAAGGAGACCGGTGGCTACAGCATTACGGTTAACCAGTTTTATGTGAAGGATAAGGCAATGTATTTTGATACGCGTCTGATAGCCCCGGATAAGGGCGAGAAGGTCAGCAATCAGGCGAGTTATCCGTATATAGTAATAAAGACGGAATTGAGTGAAATGCCTGTTGTGTTTGAGTGAAAATTTCGTAAATTGTGTTAAAAGTTGCGAAAAAACTGACAATCAGTACTAATGCCCTATTGCTATCACTGCAATACTTTGCTATAGTAAAGTTACTAGATATTGTGGTGACATATTTATATATTCAAATATATTGATTGATATAATTGTTGATTAATTTGACCTGTTTTATATTTATACAGAGATTGATTTCATATATATGACACCGTCGTTACAATACTGGTTACCATGAGGACTATAGTTATGTGCCAGTGGGCATACCCACAATAAGGAGGCTTAAAATGGAACAGACAGAAATTAGAAAAGTCAGAGCATCGATTCACCAGCAGTGTGGCAACAGGGTAAAAATCCAGCAGGATCTCGGCCGCAACAAGGTTGACATCCAGGAGGGGGTTATTCAGCAGGCATACCCAAGTGTGTTTACGGTTCTGATAGATGATGAGTTTGAGCAGAATCCGCCACAGCTCTTATCTTTCACCTACACTGATGTGATTACAAAGGATATAAGGATGCAGCTTTGCTAGTATCATGAAGTAAAGATGTTACATCTTTATTATAATGATCATGAATTTAAATATTTGCATCTGCATAAAGTTACTCCATCTTGAATATGTATTTTATATACATATTTGAAGTGGGGTATTTTTTATGGAATTAATTACACAAAAAATCAGACAATGCATAGAAAAGGTAAAGGATATGTCGCAGGTTGGCTTCGACAGGGATTATGTCATAAAGGACAACAAGCCTGATGTTTTCAAAGTGGTTTGCCAGAACGGGCAGGTAAAGCTTGATGAGATAAAAGCGTCAGGCGAGAATATCTGGCTGAGTGGAAGCATTGAATTCGAAGTGCTGTATACGAGAGAGGAAGTTTTTGAAGGCGATGAGCCGGAGGAAAATATCGGCGGAAACAGAGTGGAGCATATAAAGGATGCAATACCGTTTCAGGAGAAGCTTGTGCTTCAAGGAGTCTGCGAGAAGGATACGGTTCGTGTGTATACCGGGCTTGATGAGCTTACGGTTGGGGTTATCAATTCGCGAAAGCTCTCGGTCAGAGGCATTATAAGCGTGGAGCTTTATGGAGAGAGGGAAGAAAATCTTGAGGTTGCACAAAGGATTGATGACAAGGACGTGGAGCAGCTTATGGGGCAGATGAAGGTGCTTAAGCTTGACAGTGTTGTAAGGGATATTGTCAGAATTAAAAATGTCGTCACCTTGCCAAAGACCAAGCCGAATATATGCAAGCTCATATCAAGTCTTGTTGATATGAGAAATCTGGAGTATACATACGAGCGTGACCATATCACACTGACAGGCGAGTGCCATGCGTGTATAGTGTATCTGAGTGAAGAACAGGAAATTTGCTGCTTTGAGGTGCAGGAGGGTTTTTCAAATGAAATACGCTGCGAGGGTGATAATGCCGGAAATATTGCCTGGCTTCGCACACAGCCTGCCATGCATCAGGTTGAGGCGGAAAATGATTATGACGGAGAGCTCAGGCAGCTTTCGATTGAGGCAGCGCTTGCGGTGGATGGAAAGGTCTGGAGTGAGGAAACAGTAGAGGTGCTCAATGACATGTACAGCGTATCATGTCCGGTAAAACCTGTGTTTGAAAATATGAAGGTATGCAGCCTTCTTATGAAAAATGACACAAAATGCCGTATTTTGGAGCAGTTGTACAGAGAAAACAGCAAAAAGAGAATTTTAAGAATCTGCGGTACAAAGACGCAGGCCGCTATTGCACAGATAAAAAATGCAGACACAGGAATTATTGTGTCAGGTGTATTGCAGGTGAACTGTGTGAATATTGTGGAGGACGATGGCTGTCCGATAGAGATGCATACAGACTCTGTGCCGTTTGAACAGTTCGTTGAGATACCGGGCATGGATGCTAATACCTGCTGCGAGGTAAATGTGCAGGTAGACCAGGTGCAGGTCAACCTGCTCGACAACAGCGAATATGAAATTAAGGGTGTTGTCAGCATAAACGCTATTGCCCTGCAGCAGGATGAAGTGTCAGTCATAACATCGGTGGAGCAGGAAAAGAACGCGCCTGAAACTGAGGCTGAAGCAGCTCTGGTCGGCTATATAGTGCAGAAGGATGATAAAATGTGGGACATTGCAAAAAGATACCGCACCACTGTTGAAAACATAATGGAAATAAACGCTCTGACCTCAGATAGCATCAAACCTGATGATAGACTTATAATAGCGCGTATGTGAATCATAAATTAGGGGCAAAATACCTTTTGACCCTCATATCCTTATATAAAATGTGGAAAATTCTGTAAATTTACAAAAAGATGTGGAAAAAAGATTCATTTTGTGCGATAATACAACCGAATGTATATTGATCATAAATTGTGGAAGGAAAGGTCAATCTGACCGTCGTATTACAGGAGGAATAAAATGAATCAGAAATGGACACGTGCTATATGTACTGTGTTAACATCGGCACTCGTTTTTACAGGACCGGCAGTAGAGGGCACTACATTTAGCGGATACATAAACAGTGGACTTGAGAAGGTATATGCCAAGACACAGAAGCAGAAGGATGCAGAGAAGAAGAAGTCACAGGCTGAGCAGGATCTCAAGGATAAGAAGAATGAGATTAATGGTCTAAAGGATCAGCAGCAGACTACTGCTGATGATATAAAGAATAAATCCGCAAAGCTTGATGAGATTCTTGCAGCACAAAAGAAGCTTCAGACAGATATCACAAGCAAGCAGGCAGAGATAGAGCAGAATCAGAAGGATCTTGCAGCAGCTCAGGAAAAGCAGCAGGAGCAGTATGACGCCATGAAGAAGCGTATACAGTTCATGTATGAAAACAGCGCTGAAGACAATATCTGGACAGCAATTATTGAGTCAAATGGTATCACAGATATGCTCAATCGTATAGAGTACGTGTCAGATGTATATGATTCGGATCGTGCTCTTATGGATTCTTATCAGGCAGCAGTTGAGCAGGTGAAGGAGATTGGTACTAAGCTTGACAACGACATGAATGAGCTCACAGCCATGCAGGATGACTATGAGAAGCAGCAGGCAGATGTCGAGGCGGCTATAGTAGCTCTTGAAAATCAGAAGGAGCAGTATGCAAGCCAGATAGCTCAGGCACAGCAGCAGGCAGAGAATTATCAGAATATCATTACGGCACAGGGCAAAATCATTCAGGAGCAGGAAGCAGCAGCTGCTGCCGCAGCCGCCGCTGCTGCCAGAGCGAACAGCTCATCAAGCAGTTCAAGCTATGATGGTGGTGGAGCCGGCAAGGGCGGAAGCATTGCCAGTGACTATGCAGCAGGCGGTGGAAAGAACCCGAGTGCTTCAACAGGAGTTTCAGGAAGCTCTGTAGTATCATACGCTATGCAGTTTGTGGGCAATCCATATGTATGGGGTGGAAACAGTCTTACAAATGGTGTAGACTGTTCAGGCTTTGTACATGAGGTATATGCACATTTTGGTATCAGCACACCGAGATATTCACAGGCATTTAAGTCTGTTGGACAGGCCGTATCCTTCGATAATATACAGCCGGGAGACGTAGTGGTATATCCGGGACATGTAGCTATATATGCAGGTGGTGGTGTTATAGTGGAGGCACAGTCCACAAAGGCAGGCATCACAGCAAACAGAAGCGTGCAGTGTCATACAATACTTGCTATACGACGTCTTGTATAGGATGGTTAGGAGCCGATAAGTATATTTATTATACTTACCGGCTCTTTTTTCAGGAAACAAACACATTGCAATAAACGATAGCAATTTCCATCCATAAGGTGTATTATAGAGACAGACGGCACCAATTCGCACAAAACGAACTAGCAAGCCTGTAAATAAAGTAAGAAAAGCAGGAGGAACAAGCCATGCAGATGGAACAATTACAAAAAGACATGATTGCAGCAATGAAAGCAAGAGACAAGGTAAGAAAGGATGCTATATCCTCACTTGTATCGGCAGCCAAAAAGGCGGCAATAGATGAGGGCTGCAGAGACAATATACCGGAGGAACTTGTCAACAAGGTCATCCTTAAGGAAATGAAGTCTGTGAAGGAGCAGATTGACACATGCCCTGCAACAAGAACAGATCTGCTTGATGAGTACAATACCAGATATGCAATCTTTGAGGAGTACGCTCCTGCAATGATGTCGGCAGAAGAGGTAGAAAAGGAGCTCACAGAGCAGTTCTCAGATGTAATCGCAACAGGAAACAAAGGACAGATAATGAAGGCAGTCATGCCGCATTTCAAGGGCAAGGCTGACGGAAAGGTCATAAATCAGGTGGTTGCAAAGCTTTGCGCAAAATAAGAAAACACATCACAACAATTATACTTGCAGTGCTGGCTGTCATAGCCGGCGTGTATGCATATAATTATCATGATATGAAGCAGAATATTGTATACAATGAGCATCTGGAAGACGTGGCTGTTACCGTGAATGGGAAAGAGCTGACATTGCGCGATATGGCATTTTATGTGGCATATGAGGAGCTGAATGTCGAGAAGCAGGCTCTTGTGTATGATTCCGATAATCCAAACAAGTATTGGAATATCCACACAAACGGTGAATTTGTCCGTGTTACAGCGCGTAAAGCAGCTATGTCCATGGCCATTCACGATGAGATTTTTTATGAGATGGCCAAAAAAGAGGGCATTACACTTACTGACGATGAGAAAGCAGCTTTGAAAAATTCCGAGAAGGACTTCTGGTATGATTTGTCTGATATAGATGGTGCAAAGAAGCTTGGAGTCGAAAAAAAGGATATTTATTCGTCCATGGAAAAGTCTGCAATAGCCCGGAAATATCAGGAAATATATGCAGGGCTTGACAATGCCGATATAACGGATTATGATTTCTCGGGAGGCAGATATGAGAAGCTGCTGGAGAAAAATAACTATAAAATAAAAGAAAAAGTGTGGAAAAGAGTCGATATGGGAAACGTTACTCTTGATCACTAGAAAGAAGATTTTATGTCAACAAAAATTGGAAGAAATGACCCTTGCTGGTGTGGCAGCGGAAAGAAATATAAGACCTGTCATGCGGCATTTGATATGAAGCTTGAAAAGCTTGCTGAGGCACATCATAAGATACCGAGCCATTCAATCATCAAGACACCTGACCAGATAGCGGGAATCAAGGAGAGCGCCAAGATAAATGTCGCAGTGCTCGACTACATAGGAGAGCATATCCACGAGGGTATGAACACAGCAGAGATTGATAAAATAGTCTATGATATGACCATCAGCATGGGTGGCATCCCAGCACCGCTCAACTATGAGGGTTATCCTTACAGCGTATGTACATCAGTAAATGAGCAGGTTTGTCACGGATTTCCTTCAAAGGACGTCATCTTAAAGGATGGTGACATCATAAATGTAGACTGTTCTACAATTTTAAACGGATATTTTTCGGATTCATCAAGAATGTACTGTATCGGAAATGTAAGCCCTGAGAAGAAAAAGCTCGTTGAAGTCACAAAGGAGTGTGTGGAGCTTGGACTCAAAGAGGTAAAGCCGTGGGGCTTCCTCGGAGATATGGGACAGGCGGTGCACGACCATGCATTTGCAAATGGTTACACAGTAGTGCGTGAAATCGGTGGACACGGAGTGGGACTTGAATTTCACGAGGATCCGTGGGTAGGCTACAACACCAAGCGCGGCACCGACATGGTTATGGCACCCGGCATGATATTTACCATCGAGCCAATGGTCAACATGGGCAAGGCCGATATCTACGTAGATGACAAGAACAATTGGGAAGTATACACCGATGACGGACTTCCATCAGCCCAGTGGGAAATCATGGTACTTGTCACAGAGGATGGCCATGAGGTGCTGAGCTGGTAAACCGGTAAGTACCCTAAATTTACCGGAGAGTATGCGGTGTGTTCCGAAGAAAAATATAAACTGCCACGGCGTTCCATAAAATGTGGATGCGATAATTCATAGCAAACTATCAATAAACTATCCGCAAATGGATGCCGTGGCTGATTTTATATTTTTCTGAGGAATATACTGCATGCTAGGCCGGTCCTCACAGCCTGAATATGCGAAGCCCCTATAAACTTGTATTCACCCCATTTATGGTCGCATTCTCATTCTCCCTCATAGGAATGACGAGACACTTCTCCCCATTGATGACCTGCGCATGAATCTGTGAAGCCTTCTCCGGCTTTACATGAAGCACCACATCATAGGTCTTAATTTGGGCAGTGTAATTATCAATCTCTTCCTGCTTCTCAAGAAGCTGTGAGGTGCGCTCTTCAATCTGATTATTTTTCTCCTGTATAACAGAATCCTTCTCCTCAAGCTGCGCATTTTTCTCATTGAGCTCAAGAGTTAAATCGCCGACCTGGCTCTCAAGAGCAAGCTTTTCCACGCGGATTTCATTAGCTGCAAGAGCCTTTGAATCAATGACATTGGCTGCGATAGGCGGCTTGTCACCGAAGGCCTCATTGACGGATTTTTCAATGCGTGAAATCTTTTCCTCAGAGACATGGCAGTCACTAAGCACCTTGTTCATAGCCTCGCTGTCGAGAATGAACGGATCGTCGTCATCATCGTGAGTCTCAGCGTAGTCATCGGCCATCTCGGACAGATTCTGCTGGATATCAAGCAGCTTGTCATCAGTGCTTTCGTCCTCAGCACCTAGCACGTTTCTGACGATTGAATGAAAAGCCATCTTCTGCTCAGTAGCTGTGCGCTCCACACCGCAGCCGAGGCCGTTTGTCATAAACTCAGAGTGAGGCTCCTTGGTATTTTTCGTATAGAAAAGAGTGGAGTGTATGTCAGTGCTCCTATCATTGAAGGCAGGGAATAAAAAGCCTGTCTCAGGTGCGCCGACTACCCAGTCCCTTATGCGGGCTCCGATACGCTGCTCCTTTTCCAGATAGCCAAGGCCCGGCTTTGAAAGTGTGACAGGGCAGATGGCGCAGAGCATGTATTTGTACACCTCCTCGGACTCATCCACGTTGATGTTGTCCTTTGTGCGTGTCATGACATCGTAGCTGTCGAGATACAAAAGAATCAGATAGTTTCCGGCCTCATCGTAGGTGTCGATGACCAGGTCATAGTATGTATCGAGCAGAGTCTCATCATTAAGCTCGCTGTCGCGAAGCGCCATGAGAATCTGCTGGCGGCCTCCGACCTCTTCCTCCTCAAGTGGAAACTGCAGATTGAGCAGGTTGTTTCCGAGAGTGCCGGAAAGCACCTTGTTTGAAATCTCCAGATATTTGTAGTATTCATCCTCCTCCAGAGTGAGAAATTTGCCACCGAATTTGCAGACCTTTTCATGGTTGCAGTCCACGTAGCAGCCGACCAGCCGGGTGAATGTTGCCTGGTCTTTTTTTAATCTTCGTTTTAGTTCCAATACTTCTTTTTTGTTCATATTATCCTCGCATTATTTCCATACCATTCAAAAATTTCCGTAATCACATTATATGTATGGAATAAATATTTGTCAATTGAGTGGCACTATTTGTTACTGTCCGGACGCAAGCTTGACACCACGCTGTCAATCAAGAAAAAAGATGACAGAGCAACCACAAAATGCTATAATTTAGGAAATCAACGGATTATGATATAAAGGCTGACACAGAGACATCCACAGGTGTCTCTGTTCTTGGATTGAGGCATATATGGAGCAGAAAATGACAAACAATCACATTACAATAGGCATTCTCGCACATGTAGATGCGGGAAAGACAACCCTGTCTGAGGCCATGCTCTACAGCACCGGGCAGATCCGCTCACTCGGGCGCGTGGACCATCAGGATGCATATTTAGACAACGATGCGCAGGAGCGTGAGCGTGGAATAACCATTTTTTCAAAGCAGGCAAGGCTTGATATTTCGCGAGGTACAAATGCAGCAGATACAGCAGATGCAGGACGCACAGCAGGTAGAGCAGATGCAGCGCGCACAACAAATGCGGCAGATACAGCCGGTGCATGGCATGTAGTGATGCTTGATACACCGGGGCATGTGGATTTCTCGGCAGAGATGGAGCGTACCCTTCAGGTGCTCGACTATGCAATACTTGTAATCAGCGCAACTGATGGAGTGCAGGGGCACACGCGCACACTGTGGAGGCTTTTAAAGCACTATAACGTGCCGACATTTATTTTTGTAAACAAGATGGATATGCAGGGCACCGATGCGGAGAAAGTGCAGGCAGAGCTAAGGAGCGAGCTGAGCGATGGCTGCGTGGATTTTTCTTCACAGGATTTATTTGATGAGCTTGCCATGTGCAGCGAGCCTCTTTTAGATGAATTTATGGAATCGGGAGAGCTTGTGGATGCACATATTGCGCAGGCGGTGGCTCAAAGGGAGGTGTTCCCCTGCTTTTACGGCTCGGCACTTAAGCTTGACAGAGTGGATACGCTGATTCAGGGACTTTCGAGGTTTATGTGTGAAAGAAATTATCCTGACGATTTTTCTGCCCGCGTATACAAGATAGGCAGGGATGACAGAGGCAGCAGGCTGACATTTTTAAAGGTTACCGGAGGCTGTCTTAGAGTCAGGGACAAAATAGAGTATAAAGCTCATGGCGGTGACGAGGCAAAAGGCATTCTGATTGAGAAAATCGATCAGATAAGAAAGTATTCCGGTGAAAAATATGAGATAGCTGATGTGGCAGAGGCCGGTGAGATAGTAGCGGTCACAGGTCTTAGCTCGACATTTCCGGGGCAGGGGCTGGGTAGTGAGCTGCAGTCCAATATGCCAATACTTGAGCCGGTACTAAACTATAGGATGATTCTGCCGGACGATGTAAATCCGGCGGCATTTATGGAAAAGCTAAAGCAGCTTGAGGAGGAAGACCCACAGCTTTACATAGTGTGGGTGGAGGAGTTTAAGGAAATCCATGTGCAGCTCATGGGACAGGTGCAGATGGAGGTGCTTGTGCGTCTCATAAAGGACAGGTTTGGTGTTGTTGTCACGTTTGGACCGGGCAGCATTGTATATAAGGAAACGATAGCAAGGGCTGTCGAGGGAGTAGGACATTTCGAGCCGCTGCGCCACTATGCAGAGGTGCATCTGCTTTTGTCGCCGGCGGAGCGTGGCAGCGGAATCACAGTTACATCTACCTGCAGTGAGGATGTGCTCGACAAAAACTGGCAGCGCCTCATAGCCACACACGTTGAGGAAAAGGAGCACAGGGGCGTACTCACAGGCTCGGCGCTTACCGACGTGAAGGTCACGATTCTTACAGGAAGAGCACATGTAAAGCATACGGAGGGAGGCGATTTCCGCCAGGCTACATACAGAGCAATCCGCCAGGGACTTAAATCCACAGAGAGCGTGCTGCTGGAGCCATACTACAGCTTTATCCTACAGGTGCCGATGGAGTATGTCGGCCGTGCAATGACAGATCTGGAGCAGAGATTTGCAAGAGCCGAGAGCCCGCAGTTTGCCACAACCGCTGCGAGGGAGATGGCAACAATTACAGGAAAGGCACCGGTTGCGACAATGCAGGATTATGTGAGTCTGGTGCATGCGTATACAAAGGGGCTCGGGCACCTGACACTGGAGCTGTGGGGTTATGATGAGTGTCACAATCCTGCGGAGGTGATTGCGCAGATGCACTATGACAGCGAGGAGGATTTCCGCAATCCGACAGGCTCGGTATTTTGTGCGCACGGCTCAGGCTACGTGGTGCCGTGGGATGAGGTCCCGGAGCATATGCACCTGCCGTATGTCTACCACGGAGATGAGTCTGAGGAGGCACTTGCAGCGAGTGCCCACACGCAGAATGCATTTTCAGCGGAAGATGCGCAGGCGCTTGCCGGAAACCGCCGCAGGACGAGCTTTGAGAAAGCTGTTTCAGGTATGTCATCGGTGGAGCTTGATGCGCAGCTTGCAGATGTTTATGCCAGGGAGTTTGGCATGGGCAAAAACGATATCGCAGAGGATCAGAGGCGCAAATGGTCAGGCAAAAAGAAAAATGAGTATGAAGGTCTAAGTGGTAAACCGCGCACCGTAAAGCATGATAAGCACGGCAATCCGATTTATCCGAAGAAATCCCAGGGGGAAGAGTACCTGATAGTTGACGGATATAATATAATATTTGCATGGGAGGATTTAAAGGAGCTCTCGCGCATAAACATTGATTCGGCGAGAGATGCGCTGAAGGATGTTTTATCGGATTATCAGGGCTATAAGGGCTGTCATCTGCTGCTGGTGTTTGATGCGTACAAGGTGAAGGGCAATGCCGGAAAGAGAGAGACCTTCCACAACATAGAGGTCGTGTATACAAAGCAGGACGAGACAGCCGATGCATTTATCGAAAAGACTGTGTTTGGCATACGTGACAGGTACAAGGTAACAGTGGCAACCTCTGACGGACTGGAGCAGCAGACGGTCATGAGCCTGGGGGCACTGCGAATGTCAGCCCGCGAGCTTAAGGAGCATATTGAGATGACGAAGCGTGCCGGGATGGAGGCATTCATATCACGATAAACGATCATGAATGGTAACAATATGTGTATAAAGAGATGTTTATAAAGACATTTGTATGTCATAAGCTAAGATAAGGAGACAAGAAAATGGTAGTAAACGAAAGCATGTACCAGCTTGGAAGTGTGCGCTCAGCAATCAGGGAGCTTTTCGAGTATGGTAAAAAAAGAGCAGCAATTGTAGGAAAAGAAAATGTATATGATTTCTCAATAGGAAACCCGAGCATACCGGCTCCGCAGATAGTAAATGACACGATAAAGGAGCTTGTCACAGATTACGATTCTGTTGCGCTGCACGGCTACACCTCAGCACAGGGAGACGTGGAAACGAGAGCGGCAATAGCTGAATTTTTGAACAACACACACGGCACACATTTTAATGCGGACAACTTTTACATGACAATGGGAGCAGCGGCATCGCTGTCAATCTGCTTTCGTGCATTGACAAGTGACGCATATGATGAGTTTATTACCATAGCGCCATATTTCCCGGAGTATAAGGTATTTGTGAATGCAGCAGGAGCAAGGCTTGTAGAGGTGCCTGCAGATACAGAGCATTTTCAGATAGATTTTGAGGCTCTTGAGGAGAGAATCAATGAGCACACCAGAGGTGTCATAATCAATTCACCAAACAACCCATCCGGCACAGTATATTCTGAGGAGACCATCAAAAAGCTCTCAGACCTCCTTGAGAAAAAGTCTAAGGAGATAGGAAGACCGATATTCATTATCGCAGATGAGCCGTACAGGGAGATAGTATACGACGGAATCAAGGTGCCGTTTGTGACCAAATATTACGACAACACACTGGTATGCTACTCATACAGCAAGTCACTTTCGCTGCCGGGAGAGAGAATAGGATACGTCCTCGTGCCTGATGAGGTGTACGATAAGGCGGAGCTGTATGCAGCAGTCTGTGGTGCGGGAAGAGCACTCGGTTACGTGTGCGCACCAAGCCTGTTCCAGAAGATGATAGTAAAATGCCAGGGGGCAACCGGTGATATCAATGCCTACAAAGAAAACAGAGACCTTTTGTACGAGGGACTCACAAGGATAGGCTATCACTGCTTCAAGCCGGACGGAGCCTTTTATATGTTTGTAAAGGCACTCGGGGATGACAGCAATGCATTCTGTGAGAAGGCAAAGGAGGAGGATGTGCTCATAGTAGCAGCAGACGGCTTCGGCTGTCCGGGCTGGGTGAGAATATCATACTGTGTGGACAGGGAAATGATAAAGCGCTCTATGCCTGCGTTTGAAAAGATATACAACAAGTATAATAAATAATAGTTATAAAAAAATAATCCGAAAAAACGCCGAAAATTGCCTAAAAAATATGCAATTTTCGGCGCTTTCATTATGCGGTTTTCACAAAGTTGTCTCCGTGTGGCCGCTGTGTGACCGTTGTGTGACCATTATTTTGTATAATGGAATAAAGAGTGGGAATATAAATAAAATCATAACGGAATAGTTATAAAAAATACAATAGAAAAGGAGATATGAGAGTGTTTAATAAAAAACTTAACAGGTTACTAGCAATCATGCTAGCTTCTGTAATGGGTGCGACATCGCTTCCGGCAACACCGGTAAGTGCTGATACACCATCTTCAGAGTATGATATATCTAACGACGCAGCCTCGGATGATATATCTGACAGTAAAATTCCAGATGAACAGGATTCGGATAATAATGCCACCGAGGAAAAACAGCCACAGCAGCTGACGGTAGAGTATACACCGGCGGATGATATTTATGTGGGGAACAAAGTTGTTCCGGTGGTAAAATCCGACAGGGCGGATGCAGCCGTTGACAATTTAAAATACACTGTTGTAGAAGGCAAAAATCTGATTGAAAAGGATGCAGACTTTGCATCAAACGGTATATGGACAGCAAAGGATACCGGAACTGTAAGGATAAAGGTGACAAAAGCAGAAGATGACAAATATAAGTCAGCAGAGGCAGAATATACTGTTACCATCAAAGAATATGATTACAGCAGTATGAATAACAGCCTGACAGGGACAATGCTGCAGGGTACACAGTTTTATGTAGAAGCACCTACATTATCGCTGGCAAGTGACAATCAGGCGGTATATGTGGTTAGAAAAGGTGATGAATGGATTGAAGCTGATAAATATCAGCTTATGCCACAGCAGGGTGATAACAGACAGACTCTTGTAATAGCACGTAAGGACAAGGAAAGCGGAGCTATCACAGATATTGGAAGTCTGCAGCTCGACTACAAATATGATACACAGCCTCCAAAGATAACATTGAATCCAAAGGAGGATGATAAACCTGCTTTCACAAAGGATGCTGTGGATTATTATGGAAATGTCAGAAAAGTAGACATGAATATCCACGATGTCTCTTTGGATGATGGTTCCACACAGCTTTGGGTAAAGGTTGATGACCGGGAAGAATTCGATGTATTTGATGTCGATAATGCCCAGAAGCTGATTGATGCAGGAATAGAGTATAGTGACTGGATCGTGACAGGGGCTGATTATAGCAGCTGCATCACATTTGGTACAAAAGCGGATGAGGAACACAAATATCAGATAATCAGAATGTATGCGAAGGATCAGGCGGAGCATGAGTGTAATGATACAAGCTCAATAGAGCAGCCGTTTTATGTGGATAGAAAAGCGCCTTCAGGTACTATTGGATATGATGCTGATTTAATAGACGAGCAGAATATGGCCAGTCAGCAGGCAGCAAAGGTATATGGACAGCTGGAGGATAAGCGGAATAAAGCAGGCATTCTACTATGTGAATAAATCAGATGAAAGTGGCAGTATTTTAAATGATGAGCAGGTAAAAGCGCTTGATGATTCAGCATGGAAGCCGTTAGAGCTTATCGAGGATACATATGATGCCCGATATAAGTACAAGATTAATACATCTGATCTGAAGGATACTTCATATAACGTATACGTAAAGGCTCAGGACAATTGTAATGGCGAGGCAGCATTTTTCTCCACAGCGAAGCTGGTTGTTGATACCCTGCCACCGGAGCTTACAGTGTCACAGGATACCATGACAGCAGCCAATGAAAAAGGCTGGCATAAGGATGATATAAGCTATATCGTTAAAGCTGATGACAGCTTATCAGGAATTAAGAGTGTTGAATACACTGTATTTGATGGGAAAAGGAAAATTGTATCAGGACAGACTGTTGAGCTTGACGCAAGCGGGGAAGGAAGGATAACCATTCCGGCAGCAGAGCAGTTTAACGGAATTGATCTGATGCTTTCAGTAAAGGCAACTGATTATGCCGGTCTTAAGACAGAGGTTAAAGGTGACAGCTTCAAGTTCAGCATGGACAGTCAGTCACCTGATGTCAGTATAGAGCCGGAAGCGGGCAAAAACAGAAAATATTTCAATGACGATGTCCGTATAAAAACAAGTGTAGCTGACAGCATTTCAGGTGTTGTATCAGCAAAATACCAGATAGTGACAGATGATCAGTCAGTATCGGATGATGAAGGTGCATGGAATGAGCTTGATGAATCAGGAATCATAAATGTATCGGCTGAGGCTTATCTGGATAAAAAGGCAGATGTATATGTTAAAGCTGTTGATGAGGCAGGAAACGTGACTGTAGCGGATTTGACAGCAAGCGGCAGCCAGCCATTTTATATTCATAAGGCAGCGCCTGCAATAACAGTGACATATGGTACACCTGAGCAGCCGGATCCACAGTGCATCAGCAGTGTAAAAGGCACTGAGTATTACAGGGAAAACAGGATTGCAACCATTTCGGTAAAAGAGAATGAGCTTTTCTTTGACCCCGATGAAACAAAAATCAATGTAAAGGTTGATGGAAATGAACAGACACAGTCAGATGCATGGTCTGAAAAGTCATACTGGGTAAAGACAGGCGAGGGAGCAGAAGCTGTTTACAGTAAGCAGCTCGTATTCAATGCAGGACACAAGTATGAGCTGAGTGTCAGTGCAAAAGATTTGTGTGGTAATTCAGATGATGGATTTGAGATAGAAGGAGACAAATCAGCAGAGTTTGTAATTGACGTACAGTCGCCGACAGGAAATATCAGGTTTGACGGACTTTCAACAGGCATGGATACCGTGTGGGATTTATTGCTGCCAAAAGACAAATATGAGATTTCAAGCTTTGCTGCCAAGAAGGTCAATATTGCCGGACAGCTTGGAGATGAGCATGGCGGCATCAAGTCAGCAGAGTATTTCGTTTCAGCAGAGGATGCAATAATTGACGTAGACAGTATTCAGGAGGCTGACTGGAAGACACTTGACAGCCTTAATGAGGATGGCACCTTCAGTGAACCGATAGAATGCGAGAACAAAAACTGCGTGGTATATGTCAGGGTTACAGATTTAAGCGGTAATGTTTCATATATCAGCACAAATGGATTGGTAGTTGATACATGCGCACCGGCAATATCAGTCATCACACCTGAGACAGCATCAGGAGTGTACAGTGCAGATGTGCCGGTAAGTATAGAGGTATCAGATGAGAATGCCACAGGAGTTGCATCAGGAATAAAGAGCGTAAACTATACGGTAACAAATATGGGACAGCCGACACAGGATGGAACATTATATAGCTATGATAAGACAGCAGCGGGCTTAAAAGATCTGGAAAATCATGTAACAGAGCAATTTGACATAAGCGCGGCTTCAAACAACAGTAATGAAGTGCGTATAGATGTTACCGCAACAGACAATGCAGGAACGGCATACACAGTAACAAAATACATAAAAATAGATACAACAGCACCAACAGTGCAGGTAAGCTATGACAATAACAGTGCAGATACATCATTTGGAGACACAGCATACTTCAAAGCACCGCGAACAGCAACCGTAAAAGTAACAGAGCGTAACTTTGATGCATCAAAGGTAGCAGCGGAAATAAAAGCCGCAGCAGGTAAGGCACCTGCTCTTTCAGACTGGAGCACAGAAGGTGGAAGCGGTAACGGTGATGATACAGTACATGTTGCCACAATATATTACGGACATGATGACGATTACACATTTGGAATCGGAGTAAAAGACATTGCGGGAAATGCCGCAGCAGGAGTGGATTATGCAAATTCGCTTGCACCGACAAAATTTACAATTGATACGACAGCACCTGTTATTTCGGTAGCATATGATAACAACAGTGCATCAAACGGAAACTATTATAATAACAAGAGAACAGCGACTGTGACAATCACAGAGCATAATTTTGATACAAGCAGAATAGCACTGAGCATGACTGCGCAGGATGCAGGAAAATCAGTAGCAGCACCGGCATTTGGAAGCTGGTCAGATAATGGTGATATACATACGGCAACATTAAGCTTTGATGCGGATGCCACATATACATGGTCACTTGCATATACAGACAAAGCCGGCAATAAGGCAAAAGACCTTGCAAAGCAGGAATTCTGCATAGATACGACAAAGCCTGTTGTAACAATCAACGGAGTAACCCCGGGCTCAGTAAACAATAATTCAGGAAATATGTCATTTGTAATAGAGTGCACAGATACTAATCTTGAATACTTTTCACCGGTGCTTACAGTTGAGGTATATGAAAATAGCAGATTCGTAAGAAAAACGATTACCGGAAATGTGATATCAATTACAAACGGACAACGTGTAGAGTTTAGAAATCTCAATGAGGATGGAGTGTATTCACTGACATGCCATGCACAGGATAAGGCCGGAAATTCTTATGAAACAGTCAATATTATAGATGCAGGCGGAAAGCAGGTGACAGAGACTGCAGGGCAGGGAGAAAAATTGATGGATTTCTCCATAAACAAAGGCGGTTCAATCTTCTCGCTGGATGACAATACGATGAAGCTTGTAAAGGATTACTATGTGCAGAAGGTATACCATGATGTGGTAGTCAGAGAGATAAATCCGGATGAAGTTACCAGCTGTACTGTCAAAGTAAATGGAAAAGCACTTAAGCAGGGAACAGACTTCAGTGTGAATAATGTAAGTGAAAGCGATGGCTGGCATAAGTACGAATATGTGATATCAAATGCGGTATTTGAAAAAGAGGGTCAGTACAATATCGTTGTGGAGACAAAGGACAAAGCAGATTCAGTTGCCTACAGTGATGTGAAGAGTGTAAATATTGAATTTATTGTGGACAAGACAGCACCTACATATACATTGACAGGTGTAGATAAAAACAATGAAAACTATATTGGCTCAAAGAATGCAGTATTGATGCCGAAGGATGATGGCGGAAAGCTTGGACGTGTAAAGATTACTGTAGTGGGCAAGGATGACAAAGAAAAAAAGGTTATCAAGGAAATGTCGGGAGACGATATGCTTGACTATCTGGACAAGCATGACGGAAAGATAGAGTTTGAAGTACCTAAGGAGGTGCTCTCTGCAAAAGACGGTGATTCAAGGCTTATGGTAGAGTGTGCAGACTGTTCTGTTGACGAAGGTGGAAAGACCAATAAAGTGAAAAAAATATATGGTAAGGATACAGAAGCAGATACAGAGATTGCCGAAGATGATGTACCTATGGAATCAAATTCGTCAGATGTCAAATCAGTAGAAACAAATAATGATAAGGCAGTATATATAATTGGAGCAATATTATTATTTGTACTTATAATTGCGATATTGATAATCGTTTATTATATGAGAAAAAAGATGAAAGAAAAGAAAGACAATGATGAGCAATAAGATAATTACCTATGTATTTACATCACCATGTGGTGGTGTGGGAAAAACAACAATGTCTGTGGCATGCGCGAAAGCGCATGCCCTTCAAGGCAGACTGGGCAACGAAGATTTTGAATTCTGGGAGGAGGGTGTATGAGATTTGAAATAGCAGCTGACACGGACAGAGGAATCGTAAAAGAAACTAATCAGGATAGTCTGCTGGTAAAGTGCTTCTCAACATGCAAAGGAGACATGGCATTTGCGGTATTATGTGACGGCATGGGCGGCTTATCGAAGGGTGAGCTGGCCAGTGCCACTGTAGTCAGAGCATTTGACAGATGGAGTGACGAGCAGCTGCCTGAGCTTTGCAAATCGTCGAACCCGGATATTGACAGTCTGATTCTGGAAAGACAGTGGGATGAAGTAATACAGCAGCAGAACGAAAAAATAAAAGCATATGGCAAAGCACATGCAGTAAACATGGGAACAACAGTGGTAGTGCTGCTTGTCACGCAAAAAGCCTACTACATTATAAACGTGGGCGATTCCAGAATATATAGCCTTTCAGACCATATAGAAAGGCTTACGACAGACCAGACATATGTACAGCGGGAAATTATGAATGGAAATATGACACAGGAGCAGGCTATGAAAGACCCGCGAAGGAATGTACTGCTGCAGTGTGTCGGGGCATCAGCAGAGGTAAAGCCGGAGTACGGGACCGGGGCAATGAAAAATGGAATGTCACTTCTGCTTTGTTCAGATGGCTTCAGGCATGAGGTATCAGAACAGGAAATCTATGAGATGCTGAAACCGGCAGCAGCTGTAGACGGGCAGAATATGCACGACAGACTGGAGCAGCTCATCAGACTCAGCATGCAAAGAGGAGAGCGCGATAATATAACAGCAGCGCTCATAAAGGCACAGTAGGAGGAACGGATGCTTGAAATAGGCTCTTTAATTGACGGAAAATACAAGATACTAAACGAAGTTGGACACGGCGGAATGAGCGTTGTGTACCTGGCTATGAATGAAAGGGCAAACAAACAGTGGGCAATAAAAGAGGTCAGAAAGGATGGAGTAAAGGATTTTGAGGTGGTAAAGCAAAGTCTTGTTGCGGAGACCAATATGCTCAAAAAACTGAGCCATCCCAGTCTTCCTGATATTGTCGATGTCATAGATGAGGATGACAGATTCCTTATCGTAATGGATTATATAGAGGGAAATTCTCTCAAGACAGCATTGCAGGAGTACGGAGCCCAGTCGCAGAAAAATGTGATAAAGTGGGCCAAACAGCTATGCGATGTTCTTGGATATCTGCACTCACAGAACCCGCCAATCATATATCGTGATATGAAGCCGGCAAACATAATGCTAAAGCCTGATGGAAATGTGGTGCTTATAGATTTTGGAACAGCAAGGGAATATAAGGAAAATAACATAGAGGATACAACATGTCTTGGCACGATGGGATATGCTGCACCGGAACAGTTTGGTGGAATGGGGCAGACAGACGCGAGAACAGATATATATTGTCTGGGAGCCACAATGTATCATCTTGTTACGGGAATGAATCCCTGTGAGCCACCTTACGAAATAAGGCCGATCAGAGAAATTGACCCAACATTGTCAGGTGGTCTTGAACGTATTATTACAAAGTGTACACAGCCGGATCCAAACAACAGATATCAGAGCGCAGCTGAGCTGATGTATGACCTTGAGCACTATACAGAGATTGATGACATGTATAGGAAGAATCTAAAGAGAAAGCTTGCGGTATTTATCACCACATCAGTTTTGACGATGCTGCTTGGAACAAGCACAGTATTAAGCTATTGTGCGGCAGAACACAAAAAAAATGAAAACTATAATAGCATATTAAAAGAAGCGGATACCTATGACAATTATGACAATGGATATTACACGGCTATAGTCACCGACCCGACAAGGACGGAGGCATATATTAAGCTGAATGACAAACTGACAGACGATTTTGTGCTGGACAGGGATGAGGCGCAGATATTGAACAGGCTGATGGTAGGTATAGATTGCAAGGACCATAATGGCCGGGTGCATACATATGATGTCATGGCAAAGCTGAAAGAAAAAAATCCAAAGGGATATGAGGATGTATGCTATAAGATTGGTGAAAGCTTTTTATTCTACTACGAAATCAATGTGGAAAAAGACAGATACTCCAGTGCGGCGCAGTGGTTCAAGGAAGTAAAGGAGAATCATCCGGAGGCAGGAATATACTGTGAGATATCAGATTGTCTGACATTGATTAGCCAGTATGATGGAGCAAAGATACAACAGACAGAAAAAACATATGAAGAATACAAAAAGCTATGGAAGCAAATAAATGAGCTATATGCAAAATCAGAGGATTTTGACAGCTTAGACGCAAAGATTCAGGTATGGAATGAGATAGATGATATAGTTGACACAAATATCACATCATTTATAGCAGTGACAGATAAGGATAAAGTTATGGATTTATTACAGACAATAAAGGACAAAACAGAAAAGCTGGATAAATCCATAATGCGCGAGCAGATAACAGGATTGCAGGATAATATAGACAAAACAATTGAGAAGGCACAGAGCGTGAAGGAGGAAAACAAAGATGACTTATAATCAGTACAGGATGATATTTTACGTATCCTTCACGGCATTTGCCATAATGCTTATAGCTTCAATAGTCATACTTATAGTACTTGAAATACCGAAGGTCATAGGTGCACTTACCGGAAAATCTGCCCGGAAAGGAATTGCAGCAATTGTACAAAAGCAGACAGCGGGACATATTGACATAACATCGTCCGGTCCGATAGCACCGTCATATAACCTGGCAGGGGAGAATAAGAAAAAGCCGGGATATACACAAAATATAGATGAAACTACTGTGCTGGATGCACCGACAGAAGTATTGCAGGATGAAACCACAGTATTGGAAGATATAACCGAAAAGCTGCAAAAAACCAATATCAGGTTCGAAGTAACAAAGAAAATAGAATTTTTACATACGACAGAATGTATCTCATAAGGAATGGAAAATAGCGAATGTCTAAATTAAAAGTAAGCATAAAAAAATCGACCGTTACTGCCATGATGAAGGCAGGACGAAAGGAAAGAATAAATGAAACCGAACTAAGCCAGCTAGCCAGAATAAAACCATGTGGAATCATGCATGTGACAAAAACAAAAAAAGACAGTGTCATATATACGTGCCCTGCAAATATAAATCTTACCGATAGATTGAAAAAAGCCATAAGCAAATATGATTTCTTTTTCATGATTGAGCAGATAGTAATAATGGTTGAGGATGTATACAATAACGGACTGAACGTAAACAGTGTTCGTTTTAATATGGATGACGTATACATAAACGAGATGACAAAAGAGATGTACTTTATATATTTTCCGATAGTAGGAGGACAGGAAAGTGCAGATATTGTCGGGTTTATAGAAAACATAATTTATACAATGACACCTGTTATCAATGAGGATACGAATTATATATCCAGATTTATGTATTATGTCAGAAGCTTCCATGGCTTCAACGGCAATGCAATAGAAAAATATATCTCACGCGAAGAGCGTGCAGTTGTGAACGTGCTGAAAAACAAAGCAGTGACAATGCAGCAACAGATAATGCAGCAACAGACAATGCAGCAACAGATAATGCAGCAGGTAATGCAGGGCAGCATGGATGGAACTACAGTGTTGTCAGATGATGGCATATCCGTACAGCAGATACAGCAGATGCAACCGGTGAACTATCATTTTGCAAGTCTTACAAGGCAGGTAACAGGTGAAAAGATAGAGCTTGGCAAACCATCGTTTGTGCTGGGAAAGAATCCGGAAAAGTCAGATTATGCGGTAGCAGACAATACGAATATCAGCAGGGTGCATGCAGTGATAACCATGCGAAACGGACGTTATTATGTAATGGACCAAAATTCTACCAATGGCACATTTATCAATGGAAGGATAATAAAGGCGGGGCAGGAAACAGAGATATTACCGGGAGACTGTCTGATGTTAGCTAATGAGGAATTTATATTTAATGAATAGCTTTAAATATAAAAGGTGAGGAGAATAATACTATTATGGAACTAAAAGAATTAAGTCGCAGAATATCAAGGTACCGGGCAAATGTAGAAAATCTGCAGCTTGAGAAAAACAGGCTGCTTAATGAAATAGATGCTTTGGATCAGGAAGCATTGAAAATAAAGGAATATAAATGGCAGGCGCAAAACCGGTTTAAATGCAGAGTTGATAATATAGCCGGCATGGACAGATATAGCAGTCGTAATATAACAAATCTGAAGGGCAGACTTAAGAGTATTAATTCATTAAACGACGGAAAATCGTATGTAGCCAATGCGATGAATGCTATAGATTCAATGCTGAGAGATGTAGAGAATGCAATCAGGAGCAGAAATGACAGGATATATGAAATAAATCAGCAGCTGTGTACATATGAGGACAATATAGAGCAGCTGAGAATAAAAAAAAGAAGAATGGAGAGTAAGTAATGGGACAGTACAATTTAATGTTTGAGCAGGAGGAATTTACAGAACTTGTGCGTTTATACTCAGAACTTGCAAAGATTGCAGATAGACAGATGAACGAATATCAGATGATACTTGATATTATAAACACAAATGCGGTTATAAGCGGTGAATTGCACGATAAGCTGGAAGTGTACGAGGATGCTGTTCATACATATCAGAGTATACTGGGAGAATCCTTCAGGGAAATGTCAAAAAAACTTAATGAATTTGTGAGAGATGTAGATGAGGCAGATGGAGATATATATGGTATAGGAACATATGAAGCGTATTAGAAGGAGGGGTGACGCATAATGAAATTTAAGGATTTTACGCAGGAATCATACGATGACATACAAAGCTATATGGGAGGAGAAGAACAGTGGGAGGAAATAAACAAAACCTACGGTGTAGTGGAAACCAAAGGTATATTTCAATATGATTATGAATCACAGCTAAGAAACGCGGCAACAGAATATCAGAGACAAAATGAAGAGGCAAGCAATAGTGTAAGAAGGATGTTTGATAATGTAAATGGAGTGGATGATCTATATGCAGCCAGGTTTCGGGACGAATATATGGACTTGGAAAGATTCAGCACTGCAATTAAAGAACTGGCAGCTCTTATTAATGTAAGATCCGTTGAGAATATATATACGATGGATTGCCAGACATTGAAAACAAAAGCTGGTAATATACAGGCAAAAGTGGACTCGAAGATAACAGAGTATTATAAAGAGCGATTCTATTCAGTGGATTCTAATGGAAAGACAGTTATGAACTGGGACGAAATAAACTATGAGATGCGGAAGGAATTTGTACCAGATGCAGAGCTGCAGGCACTTGTATCAGTATTTCCAAAGCTGTCCACAGATGATGAGGAAGAAACCATAGCAAATATAGAGAACATGCTGCGCGCAGGTTATGGAAACGCCAAGGATGATGAGTGGATAGATAATGCAGATCTGGAAGACCCTAAGTATTACAGTGTGAGTGTCACGAATACATTTAAGAGGGCGGTGGATATATATAAGACAAGTATGGATATAATTGACTATTACAGCGAAAAATGTGCATACAGAAACGACGAGATTAGTGATGAAGCGCTTGAAGAGATGAAAGAGCAGTACAGAGTGTCATCCCTGTTTAAAGCAATGGTTGATAGCTACCCGACAATAGGAGTTGCATATAATGGAAAAAACGATGGATTTACAATACATTCCGATAAAGAGAAAAATGTGACCGTATCCGTATGCCTGAAAGAGCTGCCGTTTGATGTAAGCATATGCAATATTACAGACAGCAATGACAGGGAGATATTGGACAAATATTATAACGTCAAGGTAACAAATGGAACTATTAATGAAAAAGTAGGAAAAGAAAATGAGAAGGTCAATCAGATAGATGCGTATGGAATGGTAGATAATCAGATTGTAAGCCATGTACTTCCACACGGCATGATTGAGAATACAAAGCAGAATCTTGAAAATCAAAAGGAAGAGGAAAAGACTGAATGCAGAGTATTTTTTGATGTAACAAGTAATACTTTAAAAGGTAAGATTATTGATGAAGCTATAGGCCTTTCAGCGGTAATAATAAATGAAACCGTAGGAGATAAGATTAACAAGGCTAACGCAGCAATAAATTATTTGAATGACTTAAATGCAGCATATGATGAAAATAATGAAAATGTACAAAATAATGCAGAAATTGATGAAGCAAAAGACAGACTGACAGAAACAGACTTTACATGTCAGGACATGATAGAAGATGCCAATTATTTCGGCATGGATATGGAGATAACCAGGGTAGGTGACACCTATATCTGTGATAATATCACGATGGATGTGGAGAAAGTGACGAAGATGGTGGATGCATATAATGCACAGGCAGAGCCGAAACAGCAGGTAAGTATTGATGACTTGGAGGACTATGCCAGGGGAGCAGGTGATAAAAATCAGAGAGAGGATGACGAAGACTATAAGGCTTTGTGCAACAGAGTGTCAAACTATATTGATTACGTTATAGAAAATTGAGATAACAATAAATAGGCATGAATGCAACGCATACAGAAAGGAAAATTTATTATGAAGAAAGCAATATCAGTTCTTATGATAGCAGCATGTATGTTATGTATGGTGACAGCATGTGAAAAAAAGGATAAGAAGGAAAATGACACATCAGCAGCACAGGCAACAGAAACAGATTGCACGGCAGCAGAGCGTGTGACCACAGAGCCGGAAGGTGAAATCACGATATCAGAGATGATAGATCAGAGGATTAAAGAGGAAGGGAAGATAATGATATATAGGATGCATTTTGGTCCGTCAAAGACTCCTTTGGAAATAACAGAGGATTTAAACGTAAATATTATATCGTATGATGGGAAAGAACTTATCGATTATGGAAATAGCTCTAATCGCAGAGGGGAGACCAGACTTGGTGACATAATACATAATAAAGTGGATTATTCAACATATAATATAGGCGCATATGGTGGAAACTGGAAAAGATATGATAATGAGTTTGGAGATGAAAAATATGTGGAAGAAGAAGGCTATGTACAGCGCGAAATCACTACAGATGATTCGGGAAATAATGCCCAGCTGGAGACACTGTATTCGTATTCAAAGGGAACTCTTTATAGCAGGGATGCTGGAAGTAAAGAATGGAACCAGACAGAGAAAGAGGACAGTCTAGATATAGTATCATTTGGAACATTTGAGAGGATAAAGCTGGATGGAAAAACATACATGACATTCTGCGTAAGAAATAATCTGGATTTGATAGAGTATGATATAATTCCGGACAATAAATTCACAGAGAACAAGACAGTTGTATATGACACTCCGGGATCAGAGGGAACCACAGTCAATACAGTGGATTACCTCAAAAAATACCAGGCGGTTCCCAAAGAAGAGCTGGAGCAGATGATAATTTTCCCGGGCAGCGAAAAAGCGGAAAGCTCACAGGCTGCAGATTAAATACGGTATGATTGCTTATGCAATTATATATAAAAATTATTTTAAGGAGGACATGAAAATGGCAGCAGGACAGATCAGAATGACACCTGACACAATGAGAGAAAGGGCAGGAGAGTACAGGACAGAAGCAGATAATGTACAGAGCGTAATCGACAAGATGGACAGATTACTTGAAACCCTGCTCACAGAGTGGGAGGGCTCAGCATCAGAGGCATATGCCAACAAGTTTGCAGAGCTCAGACCTTCATTTGTAAAAGGAAAAGAGCTGATCGATGATATCGCAGCGGCACTTGACAAGACTGCAGAGGCAGTAGAGTCAACCGATACACAGATAGCAAATCAGTTCAGCATGTAAAATTCATTCAATGCCGGATTCCACACCACAGGCTGTGGTGTGGAATTGTATTGTATTTGTATTGTGGCTTTATTTCAAGAGCAGCAGAGCTGCTTTTAAAATAAGACCATAATTTTATACATTAACAGGAGGACAGAAAAGTCATGATAAAAAGCGGAGACAGTAAAGAAATAAGACTTAAGGAATTTAGCTATGCGCTGGAGAGAATGGAGAGTTTAAAATCAGGAAATGAGCTGACTAATAAGATAGTTGAAATACAGGGAACCCAGATACACAGCAAAGGAGACAGCGTGCCGGAAATAGAGAGCATAAATACTTTTCTGACAACGATTTCATTTGCCGTGGAGGATTTATTTAATAATACATATGAGGTATTGAATAATTCGTTAGAGCAGTACATAGCCTCTGATGAAGCGATTGGAAAATTATGGGAACAAATACAGAACGATAATGACGAAAAGGACAGTTCGGACCCATTCAAGGATGTAGTTATTAATTTTCAGTCAGGACATGATTATAGATTAAATGAGATATTAGGTGACGTTAAATTGAAAAAATAATCCGGAGAAATTACATCATGATGAGATTGTTTAGGGCTTTGTGTAACAGAGTAAAGGCATATATGAAGTACATTTTGGAAAACTGAGATAACAATAAATAGGCATGAATGCAACGCATACAGAAAGGAAAATTTATTATGAAGAAAGCAATATCAGTTCTTATGATAGCAGCATGTATGTTATGTATGGTGACAGCATGTGAAAAAAAGGATAAGAAGGAAAATGACACATCAGCAGCACAGGCAACAGAAACAGATTGCACGGCAGCAGAGCGTGTGACCACAGAGCCGGAAGGTGAAATCACGATATCAGAGATGATAGATCAGAGGATTAAAGAGGAAGGGAAGATAATGATATATAGGATGCATTTTGGTCCGTCAAAGACTCCTTTGGAAATAACAGAGGATTTAAACGTAAATATTATATCGTATGATGGGAAAGAACTTATCGATTATGGAAATAGCTCTAATCGCAGAGGGGAGACCAGACTTGGTGACATAATACATAATAAAGTGGATTATTCAACATATAATATAGGCGCATATGGTGGAAACTGGAAAAGATATGATAATGAGTTTGGAGATGAAAAATATGTGGAAGAAGAAGGCTATGTACAGCGCGAAATCACTACAGATGATTCGGGAAATAATGCCCAGCTGGAGACACTGTATTCGTATTCAAAGGGAACTCTTTATAGCAGGGATGCTGGAAGTAAAGAATGGAACCAGACAGAGAAAGAGGACAGTCTAGATATAGTATCATTTGGAACATTTGAGAGGATAAAGCTGGATGGAAAAACATACATGACATTCTGCGTAAGAAATAATCTGGATTTGATAGAGTATGATATAATTCCGGACAATAAATTCACAGAGAACAAGACAGTTGTATATGACACTCCGGGAACGGAGAAAACCACAGTCAATACAGTGGATTACCTCAAAAAATACCAGGCGGTTCCCCAAGAAGAACTGGAGCAGATGATAGTTTTCCCGGGCAGCAAAAAAGCTGAAAGCTCACAGGCTGCAGATTAAATACGGTATGATTGCTTATGCCAACAAGTTTGCAGAGCTCAGACCTTTATTTGTAAAAGTTTATCAGAACAAGAGGAGAAGCAATATGGCAAGTCTGTTAGAACGATTAAAATATATAATAGAAGATATTTTTGGAAAGAAAACCTATGCAGAATCTCAGAGAGATAAATATAAAAAAGTAGTAAGGAATTTGGAAAAAGAGTTAAAGAAAACAGACAATTTAAGTGATGTTATGGCTCAATTAGCAACAGATTACAATACAATGGAGATGAATCCGGATTCTGCTCAGGGAAAACTCAGCGACACTTTTGTAACAAAGGAAAGTGAAAATCGCGAGGCAGTAGAAAAACTGGGGGCTGATTTTAAAGAAATAATTGCAGAAGTAAAATCAAAATTGGAATTTGCAAGAGATGAATATAATTACTGGTGTGACGAAGCAAAACGTGAAGATGAGGAAATGAAGATATATCAGCAGCAATATTATGAAGAGGAAGAGAGATTAAGAAGAGAAGCTTTGGAGGAAGAGGCAAGGCGAAAAAGAGAAGCGTCATAGATTGATTAGTTATGGGAAAGGAGAATGTATGCAGGATTTTAAAATGTCAGGAAGCAATATGAATGAACTGCTGACTAACATGAAAGCAATAAAGGAAAGAATAGATGATTCCTACGATGAATTGACCCGGCTTATGTCGCGTATTGAGAGTGATAAATTGTGGAAGGGGAAAGAAGAAACTACTTTTATGGCATATATGGGGCTGATGCAACAATATCATAAAAGTTTTTCAAAGGCTAACGGTGACAATCCGGTGCAGCAGGCAATCGATGCATTAAAATCTCATGGTGACAGAGTAGATGATTTTTATGATGAATTTCAGGAGTATAAGGATATGGAGGACATGCAATGAAATTTACAGAGCATGAAATGGTGTTTTTTAATAGTATTACAAAAGGAAATGATGTATTTGGAATTCCATTAAAATTCCGGACACAGAAAAGTCACGAAGAGGAAGTTAAAAAAACTATAAATGGATTGATAGAAAAGGGTGTGCTTGCGTCTGAAACAGAATTGACGAAAATGGGATTTTTGCCGGCAAGAGCATTGGAATGTTATAAGGAAAGCCGGAATCATGTTATTATAAATTATTTACATATTGCGCTTTTGGAACAAAGAGAGGCGATAGTGATTATTCCCTTAAAAAATAGAGAATATGAGATATTACGGCTGCCGAGAGTCGCTGTCTTATATTTATTATTGAAAATATATCCGGTATTACAGACTGGAACAGTATCAGAAAAGGAGCTTTTACAGCTGCAAGACATTGATTCTTTTTTTAGAGAAGTAAAAGACTGCAAAGAGAATATCATGATAGGAGAATTTCAGGATAATGCATTAACAAAAGAATGGCTTTATTATTGGAAGAATAATCAGATATTTGAGTATGACCTGAATCGGCAGATAAAAAGAGAAGTGGGTGCAGTACAGGTAAGAAGAGAATTACTGAGACTTCTGGCAATTGATGAGGAGGTA
>ERZ791843.168-NODE-168-length-58597-cov-58.685_pt1 | contig 58597 bp, 50 predicted proteins | sample MGYA00510290_ERZ791843 | MGnify/ENA primary metagenome ERZ791843 (study PRJEB30046, sample SAMN00715254) | human gut metagenome | study: EMG produced TPA metagenomics assembly of the A metagenome-wide association study of gut microbiota in type 2... | reverse complement strand
AGAAGTGAGAAAAATGCGTTTAGCGAAGCGGCTAGCATTTTTCCACTTCGACTTCTCCTTCGGGGTCTGAAAGGGGCGAGCAGCCCCTTTCTCGTGGATCCAGCGCGTCGAAATCGCTGGTGGTTTTCTGGTTCTCTTTTGACATCAAAAGAGAATAATCAGCCTTAATGAAAGAGCGCTCTGGCCCGCGCGGAGCGCAAGCCATTTGACCAAAAGAGAAAACATCCCCCGCGCCACCAGCGCGAGAACCAGCTCAAAGAAAAAACCAGCCCTACGCTCTGGCCCGCGCGGAGCGCAAAGCCATTTGACCAAAAGAAAAAACCTGCCCCACGCCATCGGCGCGCGCCGCAGCCTGGAAATAAAAAAGACTTCTGCATTTCGTCGTGCAGAAGTCTTTTTGTTTATCCAAGAATCTCTTCTCCGCTGGAATTGGTGACCGTCAGCTCCTGTCCGGTCAGACTGGTGACAAGAGCGATATAGCTCGTCCCGGCTTCGATGTTCATGGTGCGGCCATCGGCGTCGTAGAGCAGCAGCGTGTTGTCCCGGCCCTGCGTCCAGGTGATGGTCCACAGATGCCCGCCGTTGAGCCAGACGCCGCCGCCCATGCTCAAATCGTAGTCGTAGGTCTTGCCGTCGTCCCGCAGCTCGGAGGCGCTGAACAGCACCAGCAGATTATCGAACCCGGCCTGCTGGCCGTTGTTGGCGTCCAGCTGGGGCGTGCCGTCGGCGTGGAGCATCCGGTAAAGCCCGCTGTCAGCGTCGTAGGAAAAGCCAGTGGCGTTGTTGTCGTCAAAGCAGACCCGGACATTCACCGCGTCCGGCGCGGTGGCGTCCGGCAGTTTGCCGTCTGCTTCCTGCGGGAGAAGTGCAGGGATGGACAGCACTGCGTCGGCCCCGGAGGACGCACTGTCCGCCGCGGCGGATGCGGCGCTCGTCACCCGGGATTCCGTCAGAACAGAGGAGATGCTCAGCTCGTCCAAGACATTAGAGGTGGCCTCGCCGCTGGTGTACCACAGCGGTGCGTTGCTCCACTCACTGCCGCAGTCGAAGGCGGTGCGCCCGGCTTCCAGAGCATCCACGGCCCGGATGGAATAGTAATCGAGGAAGTTCTGGTCGAACTGTCCCCCGCCCCGCTGTACCGGAATGGGCTGCTGGCCCACCAGCAGCCGCCAGTAGATGTCCTGACCGGCGGCCACCGGCCCGACCTTCGGGGTCGCGGCCAGCGCCGGATAGACGAGGCAGAGCTCAGTGGACGTGCCCACCTCGGTGAGGGCTTCCAGCACCACCGACGCCGAGGAAAGGCCCCACTGAGTGGTGGAGGCAGTGCTGTTCTCAATGGCCACGGCCACCGGACGCTGGCCCTGCCACTCGAGAGCAAGGCCGGTGAGCGGGTCGGTGGGGGCGGGCGTTTCCGGCTCGCTGTCGCTGGGCAGAAAGGCGCAGCCTGCCAGCAGCGCGGCGGCCAAAATGAGGCAGAGCGCAGTTCGAATACGCTTCATCGTCATGTTCCTCATGGGCTTACTGGTAACTGAAATTGCTCAGCTCGTCGTTGTCCACCAGTGCAAAGTAGGTCTTGCCCCGGTTGAGGGTCATCTCCTCGCCGGACTTGGTGTAAAGCTTGAGGGGGTTGGTGGGATAGGTCTTTTCCCAGCGGCCCACCTGCACGCCGCCGCGGGTGAAGAGGTAGGCGTCGCCGCCCTTGATGTACTGCACCTCCTGCACGTCGTGGGAGTCACCTGCGTAGGCGTCCATGTCGGCGAAGCAGACCACGACGTTCTCGAAGGTAAGCTGCTCACCGGTCAGCTCATCAACGGTGTTCTCAGTGGCCTTCTTGGAGGAGTTGTACATCTGCATCGCGTAGGTGTGGCTGAGTGCGGAGTAGCTGAACGAGGTGCGGTAGCTCTCCGAATGTACGATGGCGATTTTTTTGGCCGAGGGTTCACCCTTGAGTTTGTTGACCTCGTCGGTGCGGTAGTCGGCGAAGTGGAAGAACGTCCCCTCACTGGGAGCGTAGAGGCTGATGCCGGCATCAGAAGCGGCCTTGCAGATCTCCTTGCCGGAGGTGAACTCGGTGTGCTCGTAGGCCACATCGCGGCCGCGGTTATTGCGGTGAGAGACGAAGGGGTGGATCGGGGTCTTGAAATAATTCTTGCCGCCGATGTTCAGCCCGGAGTAGCCGTACACGCTGACGAACTGGGTGCAGAAGATGCTCTCGCCGTCGTGGTAGTAGAGGATGTTCCAGGGCATGAGCAGCTGCAGGAACTGGTCGCGGCCCGAGCGGAGGGGACCCACCTCGGGGATGCTTTCGGCGTCGCTGAACACGGCGCACAGGCGGGTGATGCCGCCCTCGACCTTGGCCTCGATGAGCAGGTCGGCGCTGCCGATGCCCCGCTGGGGGCGGGCGTTCTGGCGCTGGGAGTTGGCGATGTTGTTCACCATCACAGCCACCGGGCGGCTGTTGGTGCTGCGCTCGGCGCCGGTGAGGATGTCGGCGTCGTACTCGGGCATGACGCCGAAGGCCGGGTCAAGCTGTTCGCCCTCGGGCGGCGGGGTGACGGCCATGTCGCTGGCAGCTTCCGACGAAGCAGCAGTCTCCCCTTTTTTGGTCAGGCCCTTGAGCAGGCCGGGCAGCTTGCCGCCCAGCGCGGCGCTTCCGGCCGCAGAGCAGCTGGTCAGGGCCAGCGCTGCCGCCGCCAGCCCGGAAATATGAAGGACAGACCGACGAGAGATTTTCATGATAAAACAGCCTCCTATCAAAAAGCCCCGCCGCATACGGGCCGGGACAGTGCGTTCTGCTTTGATTGTACTGTTTCGCGCCCCATTTGTAAAGAGGAAGTTGCCGCCAGAATATCCGCGTCCCAGAGAGGTGACAGTAAAGTTGGCTTTTATAAAAGGAACGGGTGCTCTCCCGGCGGGGGTCTGTGTGCTGCGGAAAGGCACTTTTTTGCGCTTTCCTCTTGCTTTTTTGGCGCGGGTGTGGTAATATAATTCGGCAGTATCTGTAAATCTGAAAATATGCGCTCGTAGCTCAGCCGGTAGAGCATCTGACTTTTAATCAGAGGGCCAGGGATTCGAGTTCCCTCGAGCGCACCAAAATCCCACGAAGAATCGCAAGATTCCTCGTGGGATTTTCCATTTTCTGGGGCTCTGCACACTTTTGCACACTTTTTGCACACCGGCGGGAAAGCCGTGCTTTTCCTTGCATTGTCTGCATTCTGTGCATCGTGAGCAGAGCTTGTCGGGGCGAGGCCCCTCCATCTTGCTGGTGCAAGATCGTTCTGTCGCTTAAAAGCCCCACCGGGGCTTTCATTGCTGCGCTGCGCTCGCAAACGCGAATTTTCCATACTTTTTCAGGCGAACAGCAGGCGGGTGAACTCACGCCGCTGCTCGGGGTTCATCTGTCGGACAACTTTCAGCATCCCTTCCGGGGTGATCTGGATGCTGTCCGGCAGATTTTCTTTTACCGGCGCAGAGCCGGATTTGGGGGAACCGATGTCCTGTGAATAGAAGTCTGCTTCCAGCTTCTCAGCCAGCTCCAACCGGGGCTTGTCCTGCGTGTGGGCGTAGGTGTCCATCAGGATGCCGGTGGTGGCGTGACCGGTGTTACCCTGCACGGCTTTAATGTTGCCGCCGGATTCAATCAACTGGTAAGTGGCACTGGAGTGGCGCAGACCGTGGAACACGATCTTCTCAAACTCCGGGTGCTCTGCACGCCAAGTGCGGTACCATTTAGAAAGGGCTTCCGGGGCAACAGGCATACCGTTGGGCAGGCGGAAGAGCTGGCCACAGTTGCGATATCTGCCATCCATGGCAAGCTCGTCCTGACGGAGCTTTTCCAACCAAGCCAGCAGTTCCTCTTTCAAGGGTCTCGTCAGATAAAGGGTGCGGCTGGATTTCTTGGTTTTCGGCTTCTTCAGCACCAGTGCGGAGCTGCTGCCCTCACGCTGGTCGGGGAAGATGTGGTAGATCTGATTCGGGTCGGTCTTTTCCAGTGCAGCCTTTTCGGTGCGCTGTAAGCTCCTGCCGACCGTGATGGTCCCACGTCCATCCGCTGCATCGAAGTCGATGTCTCCCGGCTGCAAGCCAAGGATCTCTCCGACACGCAGCGAGAGAATCATGCTCAGATGAACAGCAAGGTGGAGCGTAGGATCGGTCATGGTCTGCAACGCAGCAAGCATGGTCTTTTCGTCCCAGATGGCACGTTCTTCCGAGGTCGATTTCGGAGCTTCTCTCGGAATCGGTGACTTGAGGAGCAGACCCCACTCAACGGCATAGGAAAAAGCAGTCTTGAGCATGGCGTGGACTTCCCGGATGGAAGCACCCGTCAGAAACTGCCGCTTCTGTTTGTCGGTGAGCGTTTGCTTGACACCCTGCTTATACAGTCCGCGCGGTGTCCGGCTCAGCGTGGCGTAGAACTGTTCGAGGTCATACGTCTGAACCTTCTGAATCTGTTTCTTGCCGAGATAGGGCACGACAAGATTCTGGATCATGGCTACCGTGTGGGTGTAGGTTTTGGGTGCCCACTTGTGCTTGCTGGACTGGATGGGGAGCCACTTGTACAGCATTTCCGCGACCGTCATTGCATCGGGTATGATGAACGTACCGTCCAAGAGTTCTTTCTCTACCGAGATCTTGCGGTCTTGCGCTTCCTTCTTAGTTTTGAAGCTCTCCCAGCCTTCACAGATCCGGCCAGCATGGTCTTTGTATTTGAAACGAACGGAGTAGGAATCTCCGCGCCTGAGAATAGATGCCATAGATGTTCTCTCCCTCAGACCGCTGCAAACCAATCGTCAAAGCTCTGCTTGCTTACCCGGATGCTGGTACCGAGGCGGATTACCTTGAAATCTTTCGTGGTGTTGCACAGATTGTACGCAGCACGGTTGGAGATTGCCAACAGTTGGGCGATCTCCTCCACCCGGTAAACGAGCGGGGCGTGTCGGACGGTTTTGCTGGTCTGGTCAGAAGGTTCTACGGCAGGGGTTTCGGACAATTTCATTGTAGGGGATTCGGGCGCGATTTTCAAGTCCTCACGGGTCAGTTTGGCGGAATTTTTGCGGACATTCGTCATAGGCATGTCTCCTTTGCACTTCTCCAGACCCGGTGCAGCTCCGGTTAAGTTGCACCCTTGTGGGCCGGTAAATATGTAAGGGCCTGCCGCTCCTGACCCGAAGCAGCAGCCCAAAAAAGTGCGAGAACTTGAATTTACGCGCCCCACGCGCCCCAAACCACACAAAAGTACCTTTCTGTGTTGATTTTATGGGGCGCATGGCTGGGATGTACGCGCCCTCTTGGGGCGCATCTTGGTTTCTCTCCCGCCCCGAAGAGCGTGTTGCCGCCCCGCATCCGCCCGGAAAGGGCAGATACGCGCCCGGAGAAAACAGCGATAACAGGTAAAAACTGCTGATTTGGGGCGCGTGGGGCGGGAGAATTTCACTTTTCGTGTGTTTTATGCCGCAGCAAAGGCGGGGTGGACGCATACGCCCCGGAAGCCGCGGTACTTTCCCTCGATGTGCTTGGAGAAGGTCAGGCCATACTTCCCGGCGTTTTTCAGCAGGAACTGGCTGAACTTCTTTTGCGGAACAGGCGATTCCAGATTATCCTCGCACCACTTGGTGTAGGCGCGGTAGAGATAGGTGGAGCGTTCCTCGGTGTCGGGCTTGAAGCGGACATACGCCGTTGCCTGCATGAACTGGGTCAGGTTGTCGCTGTCCGCCATGGCTGCTTCGAGGTTCTGGATGGAGCGCTCGCTGATGGTGAACTGATAGCGGTTCGCCAGCAGACGGTGCAACCCTTTCAGCATCCACAGCAGGATGCCGGGACGCTCCTCGGACAGCTCTTCGATAAGGAACGGGTTATCCACCCGGGCAGGGTCACGGTCTTTCACCGTGATGAGGATCTGTCTGCGCCAGAAGCCGTCGCTGTCATCGTGAGCAGCCACAAGGTTGCCATTGCCGAAGCAGATGAAACGAACGTACAGCAGGCCTTGGACAGCCTGCTTGTTTTTCCGCTCGATACACAAACGGTCTTCAGCGGTGACGATGGACTTGATGTTCCGTGTTTCGGGCAAAGCCACCATGTTCAGATCGTCATCGACCATGACCAGCTTATACTCCAGATTGGCGCTGGCAAAGCGGTTCGTTTCGATGCGGAGGATGGATTCGGAGTGAGAGGCTTCCCCGAACAGCTTCTTCAGCAGCAAGCCGATGCGGGATTTTCCTTCGCCGCCCTTGCCGGTCATGACCAGCATCTTCTGCGCCTTGGTAGAGGGGATCAGGAGATAGCCAAGGTATTCCTGCAAGGTCAGAATGTCCTCCGGGATGAGCAGACCGTCCAAAAATTCCAGCCACTTGGTCGGTGCGGGGGCATCGGGCTGGTATTCCACGGGGAGCCGGTTCAGGCAGAGTTCCTTTTCCGGCACAAAGCCCCGCTCGTCCAGAAAGTAGGTTCCGTTCTGGAGATGGATGCGGTCAAGCTGGGGTTTCCATTCAGGGGTATAGGTTTCGATGCGGAGTGCGTCCAGAACCTGCTTCTCCTTCTTGGCAAGGTTGTCGAGCACAAAGTCACGAAGGTCGCTGTGGACTTCATAGAGCAGTGCGTCCTCGTCTACCTCGCCGTTCTGGTCGAACAGCTTCTGTTTCAGGCACATCAGGGGGTGTTTCTCTAAAAGGTACTGGCAGTAAGCGGTTTCACGCACTTTTCCCTTGCTGTCTACCCAAGGGCATTCGCATTCTTCCTCTTCTTCCAGTTCGTCCTCATCACGCCAATCTTCGTTCCTCTTTTTCCAGTCGCTCATGCAATCCCTCCCAATACTTCCGTAGCTCGTTTTCGGTCTGCGGGTCCGGGAGCACCGAACAGTCCAGATAATATTCAACGATGTCAAGGTTCTTTATCGCTTCAAGAAAGCAGGGGTGAAGTTCTTCTGTGGGTGACTGCGGTGCGTATCGGACCCGCCAACGCTGCAGACAGCGGTAATAGTCCAGCAGCTGCTGCCGGACGGTGGGCGGTCTGCGGGGAGCAAGCCGCACCTTGCCGTCGGCAAGTGCCATGCCGAAGTCCTCCTTCAACTTTTCCACGGCCTTGTAGGGAGAAAGTTGAAAAAGTCTGCCGACAAAATCGATCACATCGCCATCGGCCTGACAGGCGAAACAGTGGAAACGGCTGTCCACCTTCATGCTGGGGTGTTTATCCCCGTGGAAGGGACAACGCATCATGCCGTTCCGGTTTACGGCGAAGCCGTATAGCTCCGCTGCCTGCCGGGTCGAGATGGCGTTCTTTACGTCCGAAAAGACAGAGGTGCTACCCTCCGTCCCAATGGGCGGGGTACAGGCGAAAGGACGAAGCCCGGTGAGGGGCGTGGGTGAGGTTTGGTTTATTCACACATCGATCCGTCAGAGTGTTGTTCATTTGACCTCCTGCTGCGGTACGGCGTGGCTGCGCTCTTCCTTGCGGAAGAAGGCTTCCACGTTCTGTTGTGCGGTGCGGAGTTCACGCAGTTCGATCTGCGCTTTCTTGTAGCGGGTGTAGAACCCGTTTTTCTCCGAGGAAAGGGTCCGGTATTCGGCATCCAGCTTTTTGAGGTCTGGCAGTGTCCTGAGCCCGTTGGCCTTGAAATAGGCGCAAGCGGCCTCGTACACGGCAAGCTCTGCACGGTGCTGCTCCTTAAACTTGGCGGGATTCCGCACCGTCTGGAGCTTCTGTGCAAGAGGCTTGTACTGCCGATAGACCACAAGATGCCCGCGCAGCTCCTTGAGGGAGACCACGCGGGCATCCAAGTCTTTGACCACCGCCAGTGCATCGTCGTGCTGGGTTTGCAGTTCGGCAATGCGCTGGTGCAGAGCATCTTCGCTGAGCAGCTTCTTCTCCTGCAGGAGACACAGGGTCTGCGACCAGCGTTTGAGGTTGAACTTTTTCGCCCAACGCTCATAGCCGATGCCCTTACCTGCGGCAACTTTCGCCTGAATGTCAACCAGTTTCCTGATCTTATCCGGCTTCTTCTCGCTGCTGGGCTGGATGATGGCGGCAAGCTGGATGTTCTGGGAGAGGGCGGTCAGCACCTGCTCCTTTTCCAGCTTCTTGCTCAGTTTCTTGGCGGTGATGAACTTTGTCCGGCCGGGCGGGCAGTAGCTCAACCGGCCTCGGCTCTCCTTCACGGCGATGCCGTGTTCCTGCATGAGCAATGCAGAAAATTCCTCGAAGGTGGTGGTCTTGTTCAGCACAGCGTAGATCTGCTTTCGCAGCTTGTCCAGTTCGGTCTGGTAGACGGTCTGGGTGGGCTGCTGCCCTTCGGCGGCAAGTTTGGCGTTGGCATGGTCGAGGCGGCGTTGTCCGCGCCGCTGCGCCCAATACTCGCGCTCCGAAACATGGTCGCCTTGGGCTTCCAACAGATTGATCTGGTTCAGGTCGGCTTGCTCACACATTTCCATGACTGCGACACGGAGGTGCCGGAGCATGGCAGAGGTGCAGCGGTGCTTCTTGCCCGCTTCCCAGTCGCACGGCTTGTCCATGAAGGGCTGCCGTTCCACGGTGCGGACACGCAAGCTGCCGATGACGATGTGGACGTGGATGTTCCCGGCACTGTTGTGACCGTCCGGGTGGGTGCAGACGATGGCGGGATGACCGGGGAAGTTGTCCTTGCAGAACTGCAAGCCAAGGGCTTGCGCCCGCTCCATGGTCAGGTCGTTCTCTACTGCGTCCTTCGGGTCGAAGCTGATGATATAATGGTGGGTCTTCACGTCCTCCCGCCCGCCGTTCTTGCCGTACTTGCGGTTGGCGATCAGGCAAGCCATAGCGAACGAGGATTCGCCGCACTCAAGGGTGTCGAGCAGGTACGAATCCCGCAGCTTGGGTCTGCCCTTCTCGTCCAGAATGGGCAGACCGGTGTACTCGTTGTGCTGAAAGGTGAGATAGCTTTCGGCGGCGGCATAGTTAGAGTTCTTCGAGCTTAAATGCTTGATGGTTGCCATACAGTTCACCAACCGTTTCTTCGGCTTTCAGCCGAAAGTTCGTGAGTGCGGACAGTTCCTCCAGAATCTGTGCCCGGAGCTGCTCGGTGTCTTTGCCGCCGGAGTTGAAGTGCCGTGCAAGCTGGTTGAGGTTGCTGCCTACCTTGCTGCACTGGGCAGACAAGGCGGCAAGCGCCGCCAGTGCATCCTCGCCGCCCTGCGCCACCACAACGGTGTGCTTGACATTCACGCCGTACAGGACGCGGCGGACGAGTTCGGATTGGGTGAGGTGGAGTTCTTTGCAGGCGTATGCGATCCGCAGTTTTTCTTCTGCGGTCACCCTGACTTTGATGATGTGTGTCTTTCGTTTTCGCGGCGTGTCATTGCGGTTCTCTCGTGCGTGTGCGTTCGGACTTTTCATTTCAGTCATATTCGACCTCCTGTGAAAATGATAAATGCCCGCTCCGGGATGGAGAGGGCTATGTAATGCGACACGCCGCTTTTGCGCTGAAACCAGCGCAACGCTGGAGCAGGGTTTGGGGAAGGCACTCCCCAACAAGTGACAGACCATGTGACAGAACATTTTCAAGCATTGAAAATTTGTGGCCACAGGTCGATACTTGCTTTCGCCCTTTCCGTGCAACACTGAAAATTTCAGAAGTCGAACCGCAATGCACGTTGAAAATTTTGCAGAGCAAAACGTGTGAAAAGGCAAAGCCCCTGCTCATGGTCACCGTTCACACCGAACGCAGTTCCTACCCCTGTTTTGCAGCGGCGTTGTCCGGCTCGCCCACAGAAAGTGTGAGGTCATGGCGCAGTATCTCGTTCAGACGGCTTATGTAAGATTCAAGGTACAGTATGAAGAAAGCCGGGCGCAGTGCAGACACTACAACCTGCTTCTTTCAAGCACAAGAATAACACTTTGCGGTTGTGCGGTCAACAACTAAAAACAAATTTTGGAAGATTGAACAACTACATAAGATTTTATTTGTGAAAAAGAAAAATACCGCCCACGCAGCGCAGCGATGATTTTGTCGGGTGAATCGGCGGCAAAATGAATCGGGTGTGTTGCGGGGCGGTAAAAATCTTCACGGAGAATAAATCCTCGCCACTCTGTATTTTTCTACAAATTTGGTGGGATTTGCGATAAAGGGTATCACGGAATGCGGCGAGCGTCAAGATGGTTTTGCAAATTTTATTGCGGTAAAGCGGTGATAGTAGGACTTATCATCTAAAACCGCGCAGAAATCAGCTGTTCTGCGATTGATACCATTCATTAAAATAGCGGTTGCTTTCCTCTTCATCGTGAACCCATTTTTTTGATGATTTGAAGGCATTGAATGGAGGACTGTACCCTCTCAGCGGCGTGATTTCCTGCACGTCTTTGACATTCCGATGCTGGATAATTTCAAACTCACTGCGCTCTGGAAGATATGCAATCACCTTGTCGGCGTGAATTGTTCCTTAATATACATGGCAGGGGCAGCGGTAAAAAAGTTCACTGCGGTGTGCAAACCATTCAGCAACATCGTAAGAGAGCGACCATGAAATAGAAAGCGGTGCGCGCTCAATGCTGCCGATGCCGCCGCGATATACGGTGAACATCTCAATGTCTCTTACGCTCTCCGGCAGAGCATCGCGCCAGTTGTCAGGACGAATGATTTTGGCTCGGCGGACATACTTCCGAATGATGGGAGAATGATCGCCGTGACTGTAATAATGTTGTAAGGCGTACCGACATTTGATTTCAAGAGGCATCAGATGTTCGCATTTGTACAGAAGGTCTTCCATCATCTTGGCATCGTAGAAGGAATATTTTTCAAAGGTTTGCCAATCTTGGTCATGGGCAGCTTGAACAGCCTCTTGGAATCTGGCGTTGAGAAACAAATTGTCTCGATAGATCACGCTTCGGGTCGCCTCCTTGTCATGGTTTAGTGAAAGGTTTGCAGTTCCTGTCCCATAGAAGAAAAGAACCGCCCTGCAAGTCAAGCGAAAAATTTTGTCGGGTGAAACGGCGGCAAAATGAATCGGGTGTGTTGCAGGGCGGTAAAAATCTTTATGGGGAACAAATCCTCGCCGTTCTGCACTTTTCTACAAAATTGGTGGGATTTGCGATAAAGGGTATCATGGATCGCAGGGCGCGTCAAGATGGTTTTGCAAATTTTATTGCAGTAAAGCAGTGATAGTAGGACTTTTTAAAGACTGTGATTCCTTCAAATCATTTGACACCGGCGGCTTCTATGTTATAATGGACACATGAAGCTTACATACAAGCACCCTTTGTCCCCCCAGAACGATAAACAGGATGGTCCGATATGAACATTTTAGATAGAATCCCGGGCGAAAACGCGCGCAGCTATGCGGTGCGCGTTCTACGTTCCAATATCATTTCTCTGCAGCTCCCACCCGGTAGTATTGTAAGTGAAAACGAAATCTCTACGGCTCTCAACCTTTCCCGCACGCCTATCCGTGAGGCACTGATCGAACTTTCTCGCAGCAAGCTGGTGGAAATCCTGCCCCAGAAGGGCAGCTATGTCACACGGATCGATCTGGACCTTGCAGAGGAATCCCGGTTTCTTCGCTGCGTGGTGGAAACTGCGGTCTTCCGTCAGGCTGCGGAGCTGGAGCTCCCCGAACGGTTTTTTTTAGAGATGAAAGACAACATTGCCCAGCTCAAGCTGGCTTATGAAATCGGAGACGGAGACCGCGCCATAAATCTGGATAACGAGTTCCACAAGATGGTTTATGCTGCAGCAGGCAAGCTCTGGACTTTTGGCGTGGTGCGGGAGCAGATGGTGCATTTTGACCGTTTGCGTTCTTTGAATATTCGCGTAGATGAGCCGGAGCATACGATCAAAGACCACGAAGAACTACAGTATGCACTGGAAAAGCATGATCCGGATCTGTGTGATTTTTTGCTGAACCGCCATTTGACCAGACACCAGCTGGTCAAGGCTGCTCTGTTGGAGCGCTACCCGGATTATTTCGTCGAATAAAGCAGAACCGCCCCGGCGCTCACTGTGAGCGCCGGGGCGGTTCTGCTTTAAGGAGAAAGGGGCTTTCTGTGGGCTCAGCCGCCGACGAAGAAGTTCATGGGGACACTGACCAGCGCCGGGAACAGCACCATCAGCAGCAGGATGATGGCTTCTGCCAGCAGGAAGGGCCAGACTGCTTTGACGATGCGCTCCATGTTGATCTTACCGGCACCGCAGGCAACGTTCAGTACGGTGCCGACAGGCGGAGTCAGCAGACCCATGACGGTGACCATGATGAACACCACGCCGAAGTAGGCGGGGTCGATGCCTGCCTGCTTGATGGCGGGCAACAGCACCGGGGTCAGGATCATGATGGTGGGGGTCACGTCCATGGAGGTGCCGACCAGCAGCACCAGCAGGCAGATGACCAGCATCAGGACGGTGGGGTGTGCAATGAAGGGGGTCAGGATGTTGGTGACGATGGCGGGGATGTTGGCCACGGTCATGACCCAAGAAGACACCATGGCGGCGGCAGCCAGGAACATGATGACCGAGGAGGATTTTGCGGCAGAGATCAGGCAGTCCAGCACATCGCGAGGCTTCAGTTCGCGGTAGACGAACATACCCACGATCATGGCGTACACCACGCAGATCACGCCTGCCTCGGTAGCGGTAAACTTACCGCTGCGCAGACCAACCAGAATGAACAGGGGCAGCAGCAGCGCCCACAGGCCATCGCGGATGGAGTGCAGGATCTGACGCTTGGTCTGACGGGGTGCGGTGGGCAGGTTGTCCCGCTTTGCAACAAAGAACCAGATCACGCACAGAGCCAGAGACATGTAAACAGCGGGAGCGATACCGCCCATGAACAGCTTTGTAACCGAAACACCGGCCTGCACGCCGAAGATGATCATGGGAACGGACGGCGGCATGATGGGAGAAAGGATGTTGCCGGCTGCAATCAGACCGGTGCTGCGGTCACGGTTGTAGCCCGCCTTGACCATCATGGGGATCAGAATAGCACCCAGCGCAGCGGTAGAGGCAACGGCAGAACCGACCATGGAGGCAAACAGCAGGATGGCAATGATGGACACATAGCCCAAGCCGCCCCGGACGTGACCCACCAGCGAGTTTGCAAAGTTGACGATGCGCTTGGTGATGCCGCCGCGGTTCATGAACTCACCTGCCAGCACGAAGAAGGGAACAGCCATCATGGAGAAGGAGTCTGCACCGGAGAACAGGTTCATAGACAGGATCATGGAGTTGAAGCCGTTCAAACCGAACATCATGCACACACCGCTGAACAGCAGCGCAAAGCAGATGGGCAGACCGATCAGGATACTGCCGATCAGGGCAGCAAGAAAAATTAACAGGATCATGCGTTGTTACCTCCCTTTTCGGTATCGTTCAGCATAGTGCGGTATTCCTCGTCGCTCATGTCGCCGGCGCTTGCAGCCTCGGCAAGCAGCTCCTCGTCCTCGGTGCTGACCGTGACGATCTTGGAGATCTCGGCAGGATGCGTGACAGCATAAAAAATATTGGCGACGGCCAGCACACAGATCGCAACGCCAGTCAGAATACCCAGCGAATACAGCAGCGCATAGGGAATGCCCAGCGCAGCGGTGCGGGCGGCGGTGTTCTGCAGCACCATTTTATAAGAGCCGTGCACCAGCATCATCATCAGAACGGCGATCAGGCTCTGGGAGATGACGTAGAAGGTCATCTGCAGCGGAGCTTTGACCTTGGAAAGTACCATGTCCACGGTCATGTGAGCATTTGCGCGCATGGCGCTGATGGCTCCGATGTAGGTGACAGCCACAAAGAGATAGCGAGCCAACTCCTCAGACCATGTCAGTCCGGAGTTGAATACCATGCGCAGCACCACATTGAGAAAAACGAATAACACCATCGCACCGGTAAGGATGCCGGTGAAGATATCGATGCCTCTAAAAACTTTATCCAGCAGCTTATTCATGATGCCCTCCTCATTCGACGGAATTGACCAGTTCCAGCACGTCGTCCACCCAGTCGTACTGGCTCCGCAGGTAATCGTAGACCGGTTCCACGGCCTGCTTCATCTTTTCGTGTTCTTCCTCCGAGGGGTCGGTTACAGTCAGGCCGGAGTCTTGCATGAAGTGGATATCATTGGCCAGACCCTCCATGTACAGTGTCCATGAATACTCGGCAGCTTCCTTTGCGGCGGTGGCAAAAGCCTGTTGATCCGCTTCGGTCATCTCGCCCCAGAAAACGTTGCTTGCAAACAGCTCCAGTGAAGCAATGATGTGGTTGGTATTGTAGATGTACTTCTGCACCTCATACCAGCCCTCGTTGCGCACTGTGGACAGGGGGTTGTCCTGACCGTCCACCACGCCCTGCTCCAGAGCGGTGAACACCTCGCCCATGTCCATGATGACCACGTTTGCGCCAAGGCTCTCGGCCAGACGGACATGAATGGGATTGTTGGGCATACGCAGCTTCTGACCCTTGAAGTCGCCCATGCTGGTCAGCTTGCGGTTGGAGCTGAAGGCGCGCACACCGTTGGGCATCCAGCACAGCAGCTGCAGCGGTTGTGTGGATTCCACTTCCTCCTTCAGATAGTCGCCCAGCTCTCCCTGGTAGCAACGGCTTGCGTGCTCAACATCGCGGAACATAAAGGGAAAATCCGGCGAGGACATTTTAGGCGTCTCAGACCACATGCCGGTGCCGACAACGCACATTTCCACAATGCCGGTTTTGGTGTAGTCGTATACGACCTTTTCGCCGCCCAGCACGTTAGAGGGGTACAGCTGGATTGAGTAACGCCCCTCCGTCTCTTTTTCCACCTGAGGGATAAATACTTCCTTTAATGCCTGGGCAGCAGGAGTGGTGTCTGCCACGCACATTGCAACTTTGACCAGTTTGCCGCCGGTGGTGCTGTCACCGCTGCCTGCGCAGCCGGTCAGGGAGGCTGCACCCAGCGCTGCCAGCGTAACGGCACTACGCTTGATGAACTCTCTACGCTTCATGTGATGTTCTCCTTTCAAACGGACTCCTCTTCGTAATAAATGTAAGACATCCTATAACGGATATCAATAAAATGGGCGCTGCATCAGTGTACTGCGCTCTGTGTACTTGTATATTAGTATACTTTTCAAAGAAAATCAATTGATATTCACGACGAAAAATGCACAATTATCTTGTATAAAACGTCGAAAAATCGGTAAAATGAAGATTGCATATTGACTTCGAGACCGGAATGGACTATTTTAAACATGAACTTGTATGTAAGCTACCGGTTGGAAATTCGAAAGAACCGGGCGGTAATACGTACTTTGTTGTCCGACACACTTTTTATTATAAAACAGCATGCGGCTTTTGCTCCGCAGCACATGATTTATGGAGGTTACTTGTATGAAAGCTGTTCAGGTTGTAAAGCCCGGTGAACTTCATGTGATCGATATGGAAAAACCCCGTATCGACCCGGTGAACAATGTTCTGATCAAGATTTCCGCATCTGGCATCTGCGGCTCCGATGTTGGCATTTATCAGGGAACTAACGCAGCGGCCACCTATCCCCGCGTCATCGGCCATGAGATCGTGGGTTACGTTGTAGAAGTCGGTGAAGGCGCTACCAAGGTCAAGGTAGGCGACCGCGTGATTGTGGATCAGGTGGTGCCCTGCGGCCACTGTTACGCCTGCCGCAAGGGCCGCCCCAATGTCTGCGGCAACTTGCGCGTGCGCGGTGTCCATATTGACGGCGGCTATCGTGAGTACATGGCTGTGCCAGACAAGGACTGCTATCTGGTGCCTGATATGTTGACCGATGAGGAAGCCGTCATGATCGAGCCGACTACCATTGCCGTGCAGTGCTGCTCCCGCGCACAGATCGAAGAAATCGACGATGTGATGATCGTAGGCTGCGGTGCACTGGGAAGCAGCATTCTGCGCATCGTTAAGTTGTTCCATCCTCACAGCATTATCGTCAGTGATATTGATGACGCAAAGCTGCAGGAGGCGCTGGACAACGGTGCAACTTACGCCATCAACAGCCTGAAGGAGGACGTTCCCGCTCGTGCCCACGAGCTGACCGGCGGCTATGGCCCCACAGTGACCATTGACTCGGCATGCGTCAAAGGCAGCCTGCTCACCGCCCTGCAGTCCACCGGCAACGCCGGTCGTGTGATCACCATGGGCTTTGCCACCCGCCCCGATGAGGTGAACCAGTTTGTGATTACCTCCAAGGAACTGGACGTGCGCGGCAGCCGCCTGCAGAACCGTAAGTTCCAGCAGGTCATCGATCTGGTCAATGAGGGCAAGGTGGACCTGCGCGGCTCGGTCTCCCACACTTGGCCCATGGAAAAGGCACAGGAAGCATTCGACTTCGTGCTCAGCCACGACCCCTCCTACCGTAAGGGCGTGCTGACCTTCGGGCGCTAAGCAAACGATAAAGAAAAGGGGCTGTTGCATCCGGTGCAGCAGCCCCTTTTCTGTTATCTGCCCAGAACAAAACAACAACGCCCCGCGCTGCAATTGAAGCGCGGGGCGTTGCGTTATAAAGTTTTAGCGGGCCAGAGTGTACTTGTGCAGGGTCTTGCGCACTGCGCCGTTACCGGCGTACAGCTCCTTGACCATGCCCTCGATCTTCTCGCCCAGACCAACGGCGTACAGGTCCACGCCGAACACGTCGGCACGGCTGTACAGAGCCTTCAGGCAGCTGAAGTCCTGCTCACCCTCCTTGACTTCCAAGGGGTTGACGATAGCCTGCAGCTCAGCCAGCAGCGGATCGGGAGAGATCTCGAAGGGCTGGCCGTTGTCGTCGATGCCCTTCAAGTAGCGGGCATAACCTGCCAGCACCAGCGGGATCAGCACGAGGTTGGATTTGTCCAGACCGCGCTCCTCGTAAGCCTTGATGGTCTCACCGAAGCGGATAGCCAGCTTCTGAGAGGTATCGGTAGCGATACGCTGGGGAGCATCGGGCATGAAGGGGTTAGGCAGGCGGCGGTTGATGACAGCGCCGATGAACTCGTAGGGGTTCAGCACGCCGGGATCAACGACGACGGGCATAGCCTCGATATAGCCGATCTTCTGGATAAAGGAGCGCAGATCCTCGTCTGCCATCTCGGCAGAGATGAGGGTGTAGCCCAGCATGCAGCCATAGATGGACATGGCAGTGTGCAGGGGGTTCAGGCAGGTGCAGACCTTCATCTTCTCGATCTTGTCCACGGTCTCGCGGTCGCAGTACAGCACACCGCCCAGCTCCAGCGGAGGACGGCCATTGGTGTAGTGATCCTCGATGCACAGGTACTGGGTCTCCTCGGCGTTGACGAAGGGAGCGGTGAAGGTGTGCTTCTCGGTAACGATGGTGTAGTTGTCCTCAAAGCCATCGTTTGCCAGCATCTCCTGCACCTTTGCGTCCGGGCGCGGGGTGATCTTATCGATCATGCTCCACGGGAAGGTGACCTTGCTCTCGTCCTGCACATAAGCCAGGAACTCGGCGGGCACCAGACCCTGCTCGACCCACTTGGAGGCGTAGGCAAAGACCGCAGCCTTGACCTTATCGCCGTTGTGAGAGCAGTTGTCCATGCTCTGGACGGTCAGGGGCAGCTTGCCGGCCTTGAAGCGCTCGTACAGCAGAGCAGTGACCTTGCCCATGGCCAGCACGGGGGTCAGGCCGCGCTCCAGATCAGCAGGAGCAACGCCGTAGCCCTTCTCAGTGATGGTGAAGGAGATCATCTGCAGACTGGGGTTCTGGAAGATCTCCACCAGACGTGCCCAGTCCTCGCCGAAGGAGTAGTCGGCCTTCAGGCTCTCGGTGACGGAGGCGATGACCTTCTTTTCGATGTCGCCGGTGGACTTCAGGCAGACCAGCAGGCTCAGGTTGTCGTAGGGCTGGTAAGCCTTGTCGATGATCTCGTAGTCGAAGCTCTCGGCCACGATGACGCCGCGGTCATACTTGCCGCTGTTCAGTGCGTCGTTCAGGATGGCAGCCGGGAAGGCACGGAAGATGTTGCCGGCGCCGAAGTGCACCCAAGTGGGTTCTGCGTGGGTCTTGGCCTTGACGGCCTCGACGTCGAACTTGGGCAGCTCATAGCCCTTTTCTGCCCACTCGGCGGACAGATTGCCGTTTTTGATCTCAGACAGCTTCATATTTATCAGCCCTTCTTTTTCTCTTCATCCAGACGATCCAGCAGATCCCAGACACCCAGCATGTACTGAACGCCCAGAGCACGGTCATATTTGCCGTAACCGGGGCGGCAGCTGCCGGGGCCTTCCTCCCACAGCTGACGGCCGTGGTCGGGACGGATGTAGCCTTCAAAGCCGCAGTCATGGTAAGCACGCAGCACCTCGATGATGCCGGTCTCGCCGCAGCAGTCGCGGTGAGCAGCCTCGGAGAAGTCGCCGTTGGGGAAGTGGTGGATGTTGCGGATGTGACCAAAGGCAATGCGGTCGCAGTGCTTGCGCACGATCTCGGCACAGTTGTTGTTGGGGTTTGCGTTCAGGCTGCCGGTGCACAGGGTCAGGCAGTTGTACGGATCATCCACCATGCTCAGGAAGCGGTCGATGCTCTGGGCATCCACCAGCAGACGGGGCAGGCCGAAGATATCCCAAGGAGGATCATCCTGATGGATAGCCATTTTGATGCCGCACTCATGGCAGGTGGGCATCAGTGCTTCCAGGAAGTACTTCAGGTTTTCCCACAGCTTTTCCTTGGTCACAGGGGCGTAAGCCTTGAACAGCTCGTCCAGCTTTGCCATGCGCTCCGGCTCCCAGCCGGGGAAGGTCATGTTATACTTCTCAGTGAAGGACATGATGTACTCAGCCATAGCCTTGTAATCGCCCTTGATCTTGTCCTTCTCATAGAACAGTGCAGTGGAGCCGTCGCCCACGGGGTGGAACAGATCAGTACGGGTCCAGTCGAACACCGGCATGAAGTTGTAGCAGATGACCTTGACACCGAACTTGGACAGATTGCGGATGCACTGCTTGTAGTTCTCGATGTACTTGTCGCGGGTGGGCAGGCCGATCTTGATGTCATCGTGGACATTGACCGACTCGACCACGTCCATGTCGAAGCCGTAAGCGTGGATCTGATCGGCTACCTTCTGGATCTCGTCGATCTCCCAGATCTCGCCGGGCATCTTGTCGTGCAGCGCCCAGACGATGCTGGTCACGCCGGGGATCTGCTTGATGTCGCTGAGGGTGACGGGGTCGTTGCCCTCGCCATACCAGCGCCAACCCATTTTCATAGGCATAGAGAAGTTCCTCCTTAGAATATAATCCTGTCAGAAATAGGCGGTACAACAGGATGCTGCACCTGATTGTCTCTATTCTAATATACAAGTTATCGCTTTTCAATTGGATGATTAGACAGATAATTTGGTAGTTAACTAGACATAGTGCATAAAAATGGATATATATTTGAGAATATTGCCTTTTTCTTACATACAAGATGAAGGGCGAAAAGTGCATTGTATTACCTCTTAAGCCTTCCGTGGTCACACCCTAGTGATAGGTAGTGCTCCATCTCCCCTCTCAGCACCATCTGGGCATACTCCAAGGGCTTGTTGTATAGCGCAACCAATCCAGTTCCGCCCGCTGTGCCGGGGCGTTTCCGTATTTGTCCTCCACGGCGATGCAGTCGATGGCAAGAGTGGTGCATGACATTCACAAACGTAGCAATGGCCAAACCCCTTTAGCATATAATATGATTGAGTGCTTTTACATTTAAGCGCTTGCACTTACATCTTTTTGTGATATAATAAAGCTAGAGGATAGCGGCGTTGACCAGCTATCGGTGGCGATGAAGCAGTGGACTGGTTCGGTATCAGCCGATTGTGGAGCCAGACCGTGGGTTGAGCGTGAACCACAAGCCGAATAGATTCGATGAATCGAAAGAAAACGCTTAATAGGAGCCTTGCCTTTCGGCAGGGCTTCTATTTTTTTGAGGGAAGGTGAAAATGTGCATGACGAAAAGCAGGACATTCTGTACCGGGCTGCGGCTGTCTGGAAAGAGCTGACCGGATATCACTACCGGCTTACATACGGCTACAAGGGTGAACTGCACCAGATCAATCTGACCTTTTCACCAGAGGACTTTCCGCATCTGGCGGGTTTCCACTACCTGAAAGACCTTGCACTGCCCCGGTACAGCCCGCGCAAAATGGTGGATATGATTCTGTCGGGCAAAATCACCCATGAAACCGTGCGGAAGGGTGCGCAGTATCGGGAACTGGTCGAGCCGCGTCTGATGGCACTGGTGCGGCTGAAGGAAATTCTGGAACAGGACTTCGACCTGTTCTCCTATGTGCCGCGTTTTTATCCTTTCGTCACCAAGATCAAGGCAGACTATCTGATTTCCAGCCAAGGTGAACCGACTGCGTTTGTGTTTATCATCAAGGAATCCCCTTCCGGCGATGCTGTGTGCGACTTTTTGTGCTGCTCCGCTTTTGAAAAAGGTGACCGTGACTACCGCACGAACCAGCGTTCCCGTACCCTGCTCAAGAAGGAACGGGTGCAGGTCGAAACCTCTGACACGGTGGTGCTGTACGACCGTCTGCCAAAGAATCCCGAATAACGAACGATGCCCACCAGCTTATGAAAACCATAGGCAGGTGGGCATCGTGTTCTTTATGGGGTGTAGTTAATCCTCCAGCCTGCTGTGGTCGCAGCCGAGGGAAAGATACTGCTCCATCCCCCCTCTCAGCACGAGCTGAGTGTACTCCAAGGGCTTATTGTACAGCAGCCAGTCCAGCTCTGCTCGCTGTGCCGGGGTGCTGCCGTACTTGTCCTCCATGGCGATGCAGTCGATGGCAAGAGTGGTGCCATCCTCGAACCGGGCTTCCACCCGGTTGGTATCCATATTGTAGCGGCAGGGAAGCAGTTTGTTCATGGTGAACCTCATTTCTATATCAAACGGTGTCTGTTCGGATGTCCTAAACCCTGCCATAAAACCAGTGGTTGATTTGTCCATTGGGCTTTGTTTTGCCCGTCTGCACATTTTTGCACACTTTTTGCACACCTGAATAGCTAGATAACGGTTGCAAAGCATTACACTGTATGCAAATAATGCAGTGTATGCAAAGGTGTGTTTTGCGATGATACGATAAAAATAGCGTTTCTTCGAACTTTTGAAATTTGACGAATGATGCACCTTGGATTCTTTTAATCAGAGGGCCAGGGATTCGAGTTCCCTCGAGCGCACCAAAAGGACGATAAATCGTTGAGATAAACGGTTTATCGTCTTTTTTGTTTTATACGGGCTTTTTGGGCTTGTACCTGTGATTTTTTCAAAAAATTCAGAGGTCAGAGGTACAAAAATGAAGAAGATCCAGAAGAATTATGAGCGGAACGCAGGCGAGAGCTTCCGCCTCGACAAGAACGGTCTCCACGGCGTCACGGCGCAGGGCCGCTTCAAGATGAGCCTGCTGCGGGTGTTCAATAAATCCTCTATGTTGAAGCACCGCACAAAGGCAGGGATGCGTGGCAAACACAGACGTTGATCATTTGCCCTGTGCCTCATAGGGAGAACGCTGCTGCGGCAGGAAGGGGAACGTACACCATTGGTTCCTCTGCAAGCCTGCGCTGGGTGGGCGGAGATTGTCAACAGCATGCTCATCCACGCATCCTTCTGCCACAGAACAGGAGCTTGCCGCATTTGCTCGCAGCCCCTTTTCCGCATCAGCCGGAACCAAGGTGTAACACACTAGACTTTGCAAGCAAAGTCGTGTGCCAAAGAGCATTCTGCGGCTCTTTGGAATCTTCTCAGCTGGGCACTTGGATAGGCGGTGCCCAGTTATGAGCAGCCTTGTGGAGTGTCTCGGTTTCACTGCAAAAGGCCCCACACACCGGCATTGATCGGCATGCAGGGCATATTTGCGATTTGAGGGGAAATTACAGGGCAATCATTGCGTTACAGGTGTCAGCTCATACACATGGTCGAACTGCGCACGGCGCTCTGCCGACAGGTGGTGGCTGATGAGGATCAGTGTCAGGTCGGGATTGGTCAGCAGGCTCTTTTCCACAAGGTCGGCGTTTTTCTGATCCAGCGCACTGGTGCCCTCGTCCACCAGCAGGATGGAGCGATTGTGAATTAGGGCACGGGCAATGGCGACACGCTGCTTCTGACCGCCGGAAAGATTACTGCCATCCTCACCTACAACGGTGTCAAGGCCATCTGGCATGGCGGCCAAATCTGCGGCAAGGGCACTGCCCTGAATGGCCGCATGCAGCTGCTCTTCCGAGAAATCTTCACCCAGTGTGATATTCTCCCGAATCGTAGTATTGAACAGGAACACATTCTGCTCAATGTAACTCATCTGTTGCTGGAGCTGAGCGGGTGTAACGGTGTGAATGTCCACATCGTCAAACGAAATCGTACCGATGTAGTCCGGCAGCCAGCCCAAAAGCAGCTTGAGCAGAGTGGATTTTCCACAGCCGGAGGGTCCTGTCAGGGCATACTTTTTGCCCTTTTCAAAGCGGAAGGAGGCATCTTTCAGGATGGGCTTTTTCTCATCATAGCAGAAAGAAACTCTATCTACCGTAATGGAGGCTTTCAGCGGTGACATAGGGGCAATCTCTTCCGATTTGGAATCAGTATCGACCGTTGACAGCTTGCAAAAGTAGGGCTTGCTGGCTGAGAGGGAGAGACGCAAACCGGCCAAACTGTTAAAGCCGTTTGCCACGCCTCCGATCAGATTGACACCACCGGCAAGTGTGCCTGTGGTGACAAGTCCCATGCTGGTCAGCGCAGCAATCAGCACAAGCGAGCCGAGCTGAAGTGCGACGTTGATAAAGCCAATCAACGCCTCCATGCGAGATTTGCCATAGCTCAGTTGGCAACTGGGCTTTTCAATGTCATCGCTGATCCTATTTCCCTGCTGGAGAAAGAGATTTCCTCTGCCAAAAAACTGGAGTACGTCAAAGCCTGTCAGAAGGTCCTTCAAATGGTTGATGGCGGCAGTCTGCTGCACACCGCAGTTTTGTCCCAATAGTTCCAACTTTTTCTGGAACAGTTTTGGGGAAAGCCAAAGGACAACTGCTGTGATCACAGAAAAAACAACCAGCGACCAATGCAAAAAGGCGAGCCCCAAAACGCTGAACACGATCTGCGCAATTTTGCCTACACAGCCGAAGAAGGGAATCCAAGCAAGCTGTTCTAATTGCTTCACATCATTGGTCAACCGGGCGAGATATTCGCCGGTGTCGAACTGATGAAAATCGGTATGGCTCTTGCGCAGGAAGGAGTGATACAACTCATCTCGTACTGTATTGTTCAAAGCGCGAATAGTTTTGGCCTGACAATGTTCCTGTAAAGCAGTAAAAAGAAGATAGCTCCCCCAACAGGCCAGATCGGCTGCCGTCCAAAAGATAGTACTTCGCAGATCCAGCAATACAACGGCATCAAAAACCTTCATCAAGGCAAGTTGAATCAGAGCCTGAGCACCATAGGCGATGATGGCAAACAAGCCGGTGAGGGTACTGAGCCTCCATTGCTTTTTCAGATAGTGTATCATTGTTTCCTCCATGTGTATATCAAAGAGCTTAGAATGCATTTAATCTGCTGTTCCGGTATTTTATCACAAAAAGTTTCGATTGACAATATCGTCTGGTGTAATAAAAAATTACATGGGACGACAGGTTTGCACAAGAGACGCTTGCACACATGTGCAAAATCTAGTATATTACAATTATGGCAATACTAAAGTTTGGAGGGAGTTGCTAAATGCAGAATTACAAATTGGGTGAGTATATCCGCCAGCGGCGTTTGGATCTCGGGTTGACACAGGAGCAGGTCTGTGCAGGCATTTGTGAATCTGTTACATTGTCCAGAGTTGAAAACGGAAAACAGACTCCCAGCCGAAATCGAATCAATGCGATTCTACAGCGCCTTGGTCTGCCGGATGACCGATATTATGCGCTGGTAACACCGGAAGAACTGGAAATAGAAGCACTCAAGAAAGAAATTGTTGCCTGTAATGCGCTAAAGTGCGTTGAGGATGGCTTTGACAAAATAAGTCAGCTTGAGAAAATTGTAAAGCCAGATGATCAAATCACACAACAGTTTATTCTTCGATCGAAAGTCCTTTTGGGAGGATTGGATAAAAGATATTCAAATGACGAGCGAATTCAAATGTTGGTGCAAGCCATTCGGATGACCATACCGGATTTTCAACTGGACAAAATTGAAGACTTTCTCTTTACATTGGATGAAATGAAACTGGTCAATCAAATTGGAAATGCGTATTCTTTGAGCGGTGACAATGAAAAAGCAGCCGATATTTTCTATCGACTGCTTCAATATATAAGAAGGCATCTTCCGGAAACGGTTACTTCAAACAGGATGCTTCCCTTGGTTTTGTATAATTTTGCCAGATCGTTGGATTTGTCGCAAAAGTATGAGGAAGGCGCAAAGGTGGCAAGATGCGGAAAAGAAGCATGTATAAAATATGGACATTATCAGGTGCTTCACTCGTGTTTGGAAATCGAAGCTGAATGCGACTTCTTTCTTGGAAAAAAGGAGGAGAGTGTCGAACGATATCGTGAAGCTTTTTACATTTGCAAAGTCATGGGATATGAAGATGATTTGCAGATTATCCGCACAGAAGCAGAAAAGTATCTGAACATCTTATTTTGAATATCATGAAATGTCGTCCTGCGGTGTGACGGCATCTACGGATGGAGTAGGACATTCCGGTTTATCGTCTGGATTGTTTTTGGTTGATGAAGTTGAATTGGATGAAGAGGAACTTGTTTCTGCTGCAGAATGGATAGCAATGGGGGTGCCCAGTAAAATTAATGCACTGAGGACAACTGTAGTGACAAGCGAGAAAAATCTTTTCATAGTAACACATCCTTTCTTTTTATATCGTTATCATACAACAAGTTGAGCGAAAAGACCATGTCGTCCCATGTAAGAAAAAATTACATGAAACGACAGGTTGCCATACGGGGTGCATCTATCACAATAAGAGAGGATGCATAATGCGGTACTTATCACTCAAACCAATGCCGTCAAGTCGTTGTCGGATGGGTCGATTTTAGTTTGTTCCAGAGTAAGTGCACGGTTTCTGCACGGATTTTGCACGGTCACACAGGATGCACAGGTGGATTTCCGTTGCAAAATCCGACAAGGGGTACACAAACTATATGCTCAAAAATTGCGGTGCTTCGCGCTAAAATGACGATATGACGCAACTTCCATGAATTGAGATATGTGCTATGCCTGCGCTTTTAATCAAAGGGCCAGGGATTCGAGTTCCCTCGAGCGCACCAAAAGGACGATAAATCGTTGAATCAAACGGTTTGTCGTCTTTTTTGTTTTATACGGGCTTTTTGGTCTTGTACCTGTGATTTTTTCAAAAATTTTAGAGATCAGAGGTACAAAAATGAAGAAGATCCAGAAGAATTATGAGCTGAACGCAGGCGAGAGCTTCCGCCTCGACAAGAACGGTCTCCACGGCGTCACGGCGCAGGGCCGCATCAAGATGAGCCTGCTGCTGGTGCTCGAGTAAAAACATCTGTAGAACGCAGAAGACCGACGGCTTTCCGGGATGGAAGGCTGTCGGTCTTTTTGTTCAAAACAGGAAAATACTGGAACGGAAAAGGACGCAAATATCCCTTATAAATGGCGTTTCAAAAGCAGAAATTTGGCTCAACGTCCAAAATTAAGGTTTGGATGCTTGACAAAGCGGAGATAGGATAGTACACTCAAAAAGAAAATTGATGCATAGCATTCTCAAGGTGAAAAAGATTCACAGAAGAACGGGCGTCTCCGAACTGAAAACGGAAGGAGGCTAGGGACATGACGCTGTTTTCTTACGAAATTTTCGATGCAGTCGCGCGTCAGGGCAGCTTTAACAAAGCGGCCCAGCAGCTGCATCTGACCCCCTCTGCCATCAGCCATGCCATCGCGGTGATGGAGGCTGAGCTTGGCTTTACCTTATTCAACCGCGGCAAAAACGGCGTGACCATGACCAGCTATGGCGCTTCGCTCTACCCGTCCATCCGGGCGGTGCTCAACAGCGACGAGGCCCTGCAGCAGAGCATCGCCCGCCTCAACGGCCTGGAAAAGGGCAAGGTGAAGCTGGGGGCATTCAACTCGGTCTGCGCCGGCCTGCTGCCCCAGATCCTCAAGAGCTTCATGGCAAGCTACCCCCAGATCGAAGTCGAGGTCTATCAGGGTACTTACGACGACGTGAAGGAGTGGCTGCGCACCGGTCAGGTGGACCTGGCCTTCCTGTCCGCCAGCTGCCGCGAAGAGTTCAACCTGACTGAGCTGTTCCGTGAGCCGCTGCTCTGCATCGTACCGCAGGACTGGCCCGAACCGCCAAACGGCATTATGACGCCGGAGCTGATGAACGGCCAGAGCTTTGTCGTCCAGTGCGACGCCACCGACGCCGAGATGCGCCAGTTCCTCAAGAAATACTCCATCTCCACCGAGCGCCGCTGCCACGTCATCGACGACCAGTCCAACATCGCCATGGTGGAGGCGGGCCTCGGCATCTCCATCATGCCCCGGATGCTGCTGCGCAGCTGCACGGCGGCGGTCAAGATCTACCCCATCGAGCCGGAAGAGTACCGGGTGGTGGGTCTGGCTGTCCAGCGCCCCACGGCGATGGCTCCGGCGGTCGAGCAGATGTTCCACCACATCGTGGACTTCTGCCGCCAGATGGACCCGCAGCTTCTCTGAGAATACGAAAATGACCGGGCCGCAGCGATGCGGCCCGGTTTTTACATCCCCGATCGGCAGAGTTGATGATTGAATCCGCTGGAAAAATACGGTATACTATAGCAAATCACCTATACGATAGAAATGTCAGAGGTTTATGAAAGCAGCAAGGGGGAAAGACCATGAAACGACGTGATTTCTGTAAAGCGCTGGTTTGCAGTGCAGCTCTTGCGCCCGGGCTGGCACTGCCCCGGGCTGAGGCAGCGGCAAAAAGCCAGACGGTGGGCCGGGCAGTCCCGGCGGGCAATTATACAATGTCCTTCCGCAGCGAGCTGAGCCAGATGGACATCGAGCACGAATATTACTACAGCGACAGTTTTTTTGCGCACAGCTCCATCCAGTACGACCACCAGCTGGCGCTGGCGACGCTGGGCATGGTGACGGCTGCTTTCAATACATGGGCCAGCGATGCGAAATACTGGGCCAACGGGAACGTGGGCCGCGAGGACAGCCTCGATGCAGCCTATACCAAGCTGGGCTTCGGCGACGTGAAATACCGCTATTATGATGTCGATGTGGGCAAGGCGGGCGACTTCGTGGGCTGGTCCACGGCCCGCAAGACCATCACCCTGAACGGGAAGCGCACCACCATCGTAGCGCTCATCCTGCGCGGCGGCGGCTACGGCGGTGAGTGGGTGAGCAATCTGCACACCGGCGCGGGCCACGCCCACAGCGGCTTCATCATCCCGGTGCATGAGGTGTTTGCCGATTTGAAGAACTATCTGGCGGCAGCTCGGCAAAAGGGAGAGCTGGGCGTCGTCAAACTCTGGATGGGCGGCTACAGCCGCGGTGCGGCGGTGGCGAACCTTCTGGCCGCCCGGGTCAACAGGGAGCTGTCCGGACTGGAACGGGAGAATGTCTTTGTCTACACCTTTGCGACGCCGGTGGCCCTCGGCCCGCAGGACTACCCCGACTTGCAGCAGGATTACGACAACAACCACAACGCCGACGGCAGCCTGAAAGAGAGCTGGGGCGAGAGCAACATCTTCAACATCATCTCCAGCGGCGACATCGTGCCGCATCTTCTGCCCGAGGAGTGGGGCTTCCACCGGAACGGCAACGACCGCTTCCTTCCCTCCACCCGGAACGAGGAAGAGCTGGAAGACCTGAACGAGATGGGAAAGAATGATTTCGGCCCGACGCCGCTGGACTTCAGCTGGCTGGCCACCGACAAAGAGACGAACGAAGTCATGCTCCGTATGGAGGAGTACTTCATCTCCCGCGAGAACTACCATGAGAAGTACGAAGCCGCCCTGATGGACATGATACAGTGCGCCTTCATCCGCTCGGAGAAGGAGGTCACGCAGAACAAAGTTCTGGACGATGGCGAGGTCATCCAGCGGCTGCGCACCCTCACCCATCTGAAGAATATGGATTACTGGAAAATCTCCCGCGCCGTCTGGGCGGCATCCACCATGAGCCGTGCCGTGCTCAAGCGGGTCGATGCGGAGAATATCCCCATCCGTGCGCAGCAGATCGTCGTGCCGATCCTGGCGGTGGGCCTTTGCTATGGCCTCGAGAGCGAGGCTGTGAGCCTCATTGCAAAGTACATCCTGATGTTCGTGTCGATGAGGAGCGCGCCCGACGACGCCATCCGGGCGGCGTTCTGCCACCACTGCGAGAATTACATTGCTCTGATGGAATATTACGCCCCCTCAGAGCACTGCATGGAAGCCACCACCCGCACCTGAAAACCGAAAATTCGGAGACAGCAGACCGCTGCCGGAGTCGAAAGACCCCGGCGGCGGTTTTTTCGTGCGTAAATTTTTTTGCACTGGCACGCAATGACATCCTTCGTGTCCGGTAAACGGTATCCTGATAACGCAAAGGGCGGCATCCCCGCCGGGAGCGAGAATGAAGGAGGGCTGTTGTATGCGGGATCGACTGGAACGGAGGCGGCTGACACGGCGCGCCGCAGCACTGTGCATCGTGCTGGTGCTGCTGTGCGGCTGTCTGCTGCCCGCATTTGCCGAAGGGCCGGAGCGGACGGACAGCGTGCCGGACCAGACATGGGACGAGGAAATAGAGGACGAGCCTGATTGGGACGAAGAAGAGGACATCCGGACAGACGAGCCGGTGCTTCTGCCCGCGGAAGGCGGCATCCCCGCCGTGGTGGACGGGCTGGATGACATCGGGCTGCCCGACGAGACGCCGACGCCGGACAGCGGGGCTGTCAAAGCGGACGAGCATTTTGAGATGACCTATCTCTTCTGGCTCAGCGAGTCGGACGAGGCCGACGGCGGCCTGCCCTACGCGGAACAGACCGTGGGCAGCGGCGAAGAGCTTCTGATGCCCGAAGAGCCGGAGGTGGAGGGAAAGAGCTTCCGCTTCTGGTACAGCCGGGACGACGAAGGGACGGCGATCCGCTTCGTGCCGGATGAAGGACCGCTCTGGCCGGAAGCGGACAGCGAGTGCAGCCTCTACGCCTGTTTCACCGACGATGAGGCCCAGCAGGAGGAGCCCGTTTCAGACGAGGAAGAAGACATCGCCGTTCTGCCGGAGCTGTGGGAAGAACGGCCCGTTGCCGAGGAGGAAACGCCTCTGGATGAGGCAGAGCAGCCCGAAAAAGACAGATCCCCTGAGGAAGATGCCGACTTGGCCGACGACAGCGTAGCCGAGGATAAAAACGCCCTTCCTGCGGACGAACTTGATGAGGATGCACCGGGCTGGGGCAATCAGACTCAGGAGGAATCGGCGGCAGTCTTCCTGCTCAAGACCCCCACCAGCCTGCCCGGCAGCAATGACCCCAGCCAGTGGGCGCCGGACAACAGCGAGTGCAAGTGGGTCGGTAAGGTGAAGACCTACGGCGCGGTATGGGAAGATAACGGCAAGAACATCCTGACAAATGTGTCAGACTATGTTGTATCGTGGCCGGGCGGCGCGACTGGCGACGTATGGTCGCTGAAACCGGGCGATGACTACTGGGACGAGGTCGTCGATGAGATATGGGACGAGTATAAGGACACCATCGAAGAGGCTACCGGCGTCGAAGGGCTGACGCAGGACGATCTGGAGAGCATCGTGGTGACGCCGTACAAGATCTCGCGCAGCAACGGGACAAAACCGGATAAGCACATCGACTGCATCATCAGCGTCAAGAGCAGGAAAAACTTCACGGCCCGGTTCAACGTCCGCGCCCCGGGCGAGGACGACTACAGCATCCGGGAAAGCCGCGAGTACCAGGGCGGCGAGCGGGTGGAAGAGACGACGGCGGACATCGAAAAAGAGCTCGACATCGGCGGTGCGCGCTACGTCTTCGACGGCTGGTACAAAGAGCTCCCCGGTTCGGTGACGGATGAGCCGGACCCGAAGGAAAAGGTATCGCAGGACGAGTGGGAAGAGGGCTATGAGCCCACCGACGAAGAGCTGGAAAACGGCGTCGTCAATTTCTATGCCCACTACGTTCTGGCCGATATAGACCCGGACACCGGCGTGGAGACAGACTTCTTCGGGCTGCCGCTGATGCTGTGTGCCGGTGCGGCCGTTCTGGGCTGCAAAAACAGAAAGAAGGAGGAAGATGAGTGAAGGAACCAAACGAGGCGCTTGCCCCGGAGGCCCCGCCCGGGACGCCGGAAGCGAACCTGTCTGGACCGGCGAAGCCGGAAAAAAGCCCCCTGCTGCGGGAAGTGCGCAGTCTGGCGGTGCGGCTGGCGGTGTTCGCCGCCCTGCTCTGGGTGCTTCTGACGCAGGTATATCTGGTGACGCAGGCGTCCGGCAGCGAGATGTTCCCCGCCGTGAAGGACGGCGACCTCGTGTTGGGCATCCGGCTGGAAAAAGACTATGCCAAGAATGATGTTGTGGTATATGAGCGCTCGGGAAGGCTGCGGGTGGGCCGCGTACTGGCCCGGGGCGGGGACATCGTGACCCTGAGCGAGAGCGGCGTTGTGGAGGTCAACGGCTCGGCACAGGGCGGCGGCATCCTCTACCCCACCTACCCCAAATCTCTGCTCAGCTACCCCTACGCTGTGCCGGAGGACAGCGTCTTCATTCTGGGCGACTGCCGCACACAGGCCGAGGACAGCCGTGACTTCGGCCCGGTGCAGTGCAGTGCGGTCAAGGCAAAAGTCATCACCCTCATCCGGCGGCGGGGGCTCTGAGCCGCCAAAAACCATACAGGACAAGATAGGAGGAACTTCAGGATGAAACAGAACAAGGCAGAAAAGCTTCTCGCAGGGGTGCTTTCCATCTCTCTGGCCATGGGCGTCAGCGTCATGCCCGCCTTTGCGGCACAGGTGCAAGGCCCTCCGTATGAGGATATGTCCCGGGTGTATCTCACCAAAAACTACGAGCTGGCCAACACGGGTACGATCTCCCCGGAAGAGACCTTTACGTTTGCGATCGAGCCGGGTACCGTGACCGACGCATCGGAGGGCATTGACGCCGCAAAGTATCTGCCGTCTGTCGGCGACGTGACCTACGCACAGGGCGAAGCCGGCAGTGCGAACAAGACCAAGCAGATCGAGATCCAGCTGCCCAAGTACGACAGCGTGGGCGTCTACACCTACATCATCCATGAGGCGGCGGGCAACAGCGCAGGCGTGACCTACTACGGCGACGCCATCCTGCTGCGGGTGACGGTCATCGAGCAGGACGGCAAGCTCCGAATTGCCGCTGTCCACACCGAGGACCCGGAGTCCACCGGCGAGGGCAAGAAGGACGACTTCGACAACCTCTACTCTGCCGGTAAGCTGGAAGTCCACAAGGACGTCGAGGGCATCATGGGCAATAAGGACAAATACTTCAAGTTCACGGTGCAGCTGACCGGCGAGGAGGGCAAGACCTATCAGGACAGCTACGCCATCACCGGCGGCAGCTATGACGCGAACCCCACCTCGATCGAGATCAGGCCCGGCGAGACGACGGAAGCGACTTTCTATCTGAAAGACGACGATACCATCCACATCGAAAACCTGCCCTACGGCGTCGAGTACAAGGTGTCTGAGACACCGGTCGCAGACTATGTGACGACGGAGACTGGCACCGAGGGCGAAGTGGATGCGGCGGTCGAGCAGGCGAACTTCACCAACACCAAGGGCGGCACCGTGGATGCCGGTGTGGTGCTGGACAGCGCACCCTATCTCTTCACCCTGACGGGTGCTGCGGGCGTCGGGCTGCTGCTGACCCTGCGCCGCCGCCATCAGAAGTAAGCGCGGAGGAAATGAGGCAAGGGAGGTGAGGAACATTCGGTGGCAGAAGATGGCCCTGCGGGCGGCGAACGGCCTGCTGGACGGGGTGACGGCCCTGCTGGTGCTGCTGGCGGTGGTCTGGTCGGGCTATGCGCTGTGGGACAACAGCCGGGTGTACGCCGCTGCCGACAATGTGCAGGCCGGGCTGTTGGCCTTCAAGCCCCAGCCGCAGGAGGACAACAGCCTCTCCTTCGGCCAGCTGCGGGACATCAACCCCGATGTCTGCGGGTGGCTGACGCTGGACGGCACGGCCATCGACTACCCGGTGGTGCAGGGCGAGAGCAATTTCACCTATCTGAACACCGACGTCTACGGCAGCTTTGCTCTGGCGGGCAGCATATTTCTGGATGTTGACTGCGACGCGGACTTCAGCGGGCGGTATTCCCTGCTCTACGGCCACCATATGGAGAACGGGCGGATGTTCGGCGACCTCGACAAATACAAGGACGGCGCATTCTTCCGCCAGAACACCACCGGCACCCTGACGCTGCCCGGCGGGAGCTATCGGCTGGAAGTGCTGGCCTGCCTTGTGGTGCCTGCGTCGGAACAGGCCATCTTTGCCCCGGGCAAGTGGCAGGCAGACGCAGGCGGGCTGCTCCCCTTTGTGGAGAAGAATTCCCTTCAGATGGATGCACAGGCGCTCCGTGCGCTGGAAGAGGAGCCGGAAGGAGCGCAGTTTCTGGCGATGGCTACCTGCTCGGGGGAGTACACCGACGCGCGGACGGTGGTGCTGGCCCGGATGGAACCAATGTCAGACCTGCAAAACGGAAAGGAGGAGAGCTTATCATGAGAAGGCTCCCGAAAATGGCAGCGGCCCTGCTGGCAGCAGCGCTTGCGGTAAGCGCTGCCCTGCCCGCTCTGGCCGCAGACCAGCGGGCGGAGCTGGAACTGGAGGCGTCCGTCCGCTGCACCGGAGAGGCAGCGGACGAGACACTGACGGTGCGGCTGACCGCGTTGGACGGCGCGCCGATGCCGGAAGGCTGTGACGACGAGGCTGAGCTGAATTTTCCGGCCCGGGACTGCCGCACCGCCGACGACAAGACCCTGACGAAGACTTTTGATACCATCGTCTACACCGCGCCCGGCATATACGAGTATACGGTCACTCAGGACGCGGGCGGACGGAAACGGGCCGACTACGACGACACCGTCTTTTACCTGAAAGTCATGGTGGCGTGGGACACCGACGGTGAGCTGAAAGGACACGTGTCAGTCCGGCGGGACGGGGACGACGGGACAAAGACGGAACTGCTCTTCAAGAACAGCTACCGCAGCACCGACCCCCTTCCCCCGCCGGTGACGCCGCCCTATGTGCCGGATAAGCCGACGCCGACCCCGAAGCCGGTGGAGCAGCCGGGCGAGATCACAGTCATCCGTCCGCCGACACCCTCGGCAGAGATGCCGGATGAAGTCATCCCGGCTGCGGAGCCGGAACCGGTGGGGACCCTCATCCAGACAGGCCAGCTGCTCTGGCCCGTGCCGGTGCTGGCAGGCGGGGGTATCACCCTCGTGGCGGCTGGCCTCTGGCTGAGCTGGAAGCGCAGACACGATGCGTAGGCTGGTGATGGAGCGGCTCTGCCTGATGCTGGGCAGTGCCTTGGTGCTGGCAGCGGTCTGTCTCTATGTCTACGACCGGCTCGAGGATGCAAGGGCAGGCGCCCAGGCCGCTTCGGCGGTGAGCCAGCTGCGCCAGAGCCAGAGCATCGCGGCAGTGTCGGAGGCAGAACAGCCCGCAGACAGCGCGGAAAGCCTGCCCACGGAAGATGCAGAGTCCGAGCCGGAACCGGCTTCGGAAACCCCGGCGTCAAGCGTCGAGCGGGAGTATCTGGGGGTGCTGACCATCCCCGCTTTGGGCTTGGAGCTGCCGGTGCAGACCGAGTGGAGCAAAGCGAACCTCAAGGTCTCGCCCTGCCGTCAATGCGGCAGTACGGCGGGCGGAGACCTTGTCATCGCGGCCCACAATTACAAATCGCACTTCGGGCGGCTGAGCAGCCTTTCGGAAGGCGACGAGGTGCGTTTCACTTCACAGGACGGCGCTGAGGCAGTGTACACTGTGGAGCGGACTGCGCAGGTCTCGCCCGAAGAACCCGAAGCCCTGCGGGAGGGCGGCTGTCCCCTCGTGCTCTACACCTGCACTCCCGGCGGAAAAGCGAGGGTGGTGGTGTACTGCCGGAGAGAAAATGCGGCATGAAAAAAACAGGAGCGGAAAGCTTGCGGCTTTCCGCTCCTGTTTTTGGTCGTTGTTTAATCTACACAGAAATAGAAATTCTCGGGAACGGGGAAAGACTCTTCGGCGGAGCTGACGCTTACGCGGTAGAGGTAACCTTTACGGAGGTGATAGATCGCAGAAGTGTCGGTATATTCAAGATCGGGCCCGAAGGGGTCGTAATCGTCCTCAATGTCAATGAGGGTATTGGGGTCCTGACCGGCTTCCACTACGGCTTTTACATCTGCAATGGTCTTGCCCTTATAAAGGTCCATGTTATAACTCCAGGAAGGAGTAGTGACGACGGTGCCTTCGGGAACATGGAATACAAAATAACTCTCGTTCGTGCGGGCTGTGTCGCCGTAAGGAACGCTTACAGTGATCTGTTCCACACTGTTCAGCGGCTGAGAGAGGGTATAGGTGCCATCGGTGATCCAATCAGAAGTAAAGGCACCATAAAGAGACCACATATCCTTTGATACACCGATGACCTCATCCTTTTCTACAGTATAAGCCCGGATAGAGGTGGAGCCGACCTGATATTCGACGGTCACAGCCAGATCTTCCTTTTTCTGTGCGCCATCGACAGTGGTAACAGTGGAACGCTTTTCTTCATACTTTACGGGAGCTGCTGCGGCACTGGCACTTAAAGTGACCGCGCTCAGAATCAGTGAGGCAGCTGCCAGAACTGCGAATCTTTTCAGAAAATGCGGACAGGGCTTCATATTCTTTCCTCCTGTATTACAATGATGCAATAAATTGAATCCAACTCGATTATAGGCGTCGAAGAAAAAAACATCAAGAGAGAAATACGATTTTGGAAGAAAAGACAAAATGTCGGCAGCTTTATTGTGCAGCGGCATCTTCGGTATCGGTCATGATGAACCAGAACACGGTGCCTTTGCCCACAGTGCTGTGGACGCCGAAGCGGAAACCGTGCTGCTGGAAGATGGCTTTGGTGATGGAGAGGCCGAGGCCGGTCCCCTGCTTGCCTGCGTCGGAGCGGGAGCGGTAGTAGCGGTCGAAGATATAGGGCAGGTCCTCGGCGGAGATGCCGGGGCCGTGGTCTTCTACCTCCACCCGGACGCCCTCGGGGCAGCGGAGCGCCCGCAGCACGAAGATGCCGTCTTCGCCGATGTGGTGCATGGCGTTGCCCAAAAGGTTATGCAGAGCGCGCTGCATCATGTCGGGGTCGGCACAGACCGGCAGCTCTTCGTCGGGGATCTCCAACTTGAGCTGCCAGCCGTTCTGGGCGCAGACGGCGTCGTAACGCTCGCTCACCTCGTCGCAGAGCTGGCCCATGTCGAAGTGGACCTTCTCGCACTTGAGTGCGCCGCTCGTGACCTTGCTCAGTTCCATGACGCTGGAAACAAGGGCCGTCAGGCGGTCGGTCTCGTCCACGATGATGTTCATCTGCTCGTCGCGGTGCTTCTTGTCGTCGCCGGTCAGATCGCGCACCGTCTCGGCATAGCCCTTGATGAGGGTGAGCGGGGTGCGCAGGTCGTGGGAGACGTTGGCCAGCAGGTCGCGCTGCATCTGGGAGGCGTGCTGGACTTCTTTTGCCATGTGGTTGAACTCCTGGGCCAGGTCGCCCAGCTCGTCGTTCCGCACCGAGTCCACATGGACGGCGTAGTTGCCCTGTGCCACCTGCCGCGCAGCCCCGGAGAGAGCCCGCAGAGGCTTTGTGAACCACTCACTGAACAGCCATGCCGCCGACATCGAGAACGCGAAAATGAGGGCCGCAGCCAGCGGCAGGACGGTGCTGAGCACCTTGCCGGCCTCGGCCACATGCATCAGGCTGGTAGTCACCAGCACAGTGTAATTTCCGTCGGAGGTCATCCGGCCCACCATCAGCTGGACGGAGCCGGAGGGGGTGGGCGGGTTGATCTTCCGCACCACTGTGCCGCCGCTCTCCCGGCAGAGCTGCCGCATGGCGCGGGCCGTGGTGTAGGCGGTCTGTTCATCGGCAGTGTCGGTGGGGCGGGTGCGGTGAAGGTTGCAGTAGGACAGGTTATCCACCTTGAAGATCTGCCGCAGGGTGGTGTCGGAGATGTCGATGCAGAAGCTGCTCATCCCGCCCAGCTCGAAGATGTCGTCCCGCAGCGCGTTGAAGAAGGTGCTGTTGACGTACAGCCGGCTGCCGAAGGCCCAGTAGGAGAGGGTCTCGCCCTTCCCGATGGCCTCGTCCATCCGGGCCACGATGGCTTCAGCCTGCTCGGTGAGCTGCTTCTGGATATGGGTGGTGTAGAGGGGTTCCAGCAGCTGGGTGCTCAGAAACCAGAACAGTCCCACCAGCAAGAGGCAGATGAAGCACAGAAAGCTCATGAGCTGGCCCCGGATGCCGATGGTGCGCCGTGTTTTGCTCGTTTGCCGCATGAAGAGCAGAGCCTCCGCTTAACGCGCCGCGTCGGGGTCGAACTTGTAGCCGATGCCCCAGACAGTGGCGATGTAGCCGCGGCACTTGCCCAGATGGCCGCGCAGCATCTTGACGTGGGTGTCCACGGTGCGGTCCTCGCCGAAGTAGTCATAGTTCCACACCTTCTGCAGGATCTTCTCGCGGCTGAGGGCGATGCCCTTGTTGGAGGCCAGGAAGACCAGCAGGTCGAACTCCTTGGGCGTGAGGCTCACTTCCTCGCCCGACACCTTGACGGTGTGGCTGGCCGTGTCGATGGACAGCTCCCCGAAGGTCATGGTGCTGTCAGAAGCCTCGGTGCGGGGCATGGTGCGGTTGAGCACAGCCTTGACACGGGCCACCAGCTCCCGGGGGGAGAAGGGCTTGACCACATAGTCGTCAGCGCCGCCCTCGAGGCCGGCAAGCTTGTCGTACTCCTCGCCGCGGGCCGTCAGGATGATGACGGGGGTGTTGATGCGGCGGGTGCGCATCTCCCGCAGGCAGGTCATGCCGTCCATGAAGGGCATCATCAAATCGAGGATGACCAGATCGTAGCCGCCGCCGGTGAGCAGCGACAGGGCGGCGGAGCCGTCCCCTGCCTCCTCGCAGGTGTAGCCCGAATACTGTAAATTCTCCCGGATGAGCTCCCGGATGCGAGGCTCGTCGTCAACGATAAGAATTTTTGGCATAAGGCATTCCTCCTAAAAGCTTCTATCTCTCAAGCGCCGGAGGCTGCTCAGAGTCAGCCCGGCGGAACTGTATACTGCGCTTAAGTCTATCATACCCTATCAATTAGGAATTTTTGTGAAGTTTGAGTAGATTTTTTGGGAAAACATCCCAGTGGATGCGTTTCGTGTCTGCCCTGATTATAAAGGGCCGCTTCGGGGACTGTCAAGCTTGGCCTCATCTTGCGCAGAAAAGCCGAAGTGTGCTATACTACAATGATAAAAGACTTCCCCGAAATCTGACAAATACAAAGGAAAAATTGTTCATGCGCATTGGATTCGTAGAGCTGGTACTGCTCCTCTTCATTGCATCCATCACGGTGGGGCCGAATGTGGCCCTCTTTGTGGACCGGTGGCTCCGCCGCGCCCAGCGTACGTCTGCCGCCGCTGCCCGCCGGAAAGCCCAGCTGGAAGCACAGGCCGCCATCGAGCGGGAAGCCCTGATGACCCGCTTCCGGGTGGCCAGCAACATCTTTGCCCTGCTGATGCTGGCGGCGCTGGCGTACGGCCTGCTGCTGCGGCCCATCGACACGCCGCCGAAAGCCTACACCGCCCCGGATGTGCGGCAGGACACCGGTGCTGCGCAGACGGCCCTCTCCGCCGACAGCAAGGACGGCTGGAAGCTGGGCGGCTATCTGGGCGTGGACTGCGTCCGCACCCAGGACGGCCTTGTCTACGCTGCTGCCTACAACGGTGCGGCCATGAAAAAGCGTCAGAGCGACCTTGTCCGCACCGACGGCGGACACACCGCGGCCATCCTGTCGGTGGAGGGCGAGTTGACCAGCTTTGCCTTCGACGCCGACGGCGATTTGTGGCTGACGGTGGTGACGCCCTCCGGCGGGGCGCTCTGCCGCGCCCGGCATGACAGCTGGGGAACCTCAGTGGAACAGGTGGTGACCCAAATCGACGGCGCACCGCTGGGTGTACTGTCGGCGGTGGAGACCGGCCCGGACGGGAAGGTCTATTTCGCCGTGTCCACCGAAGCCGCTGCAAAAAACGGGCTGGAAAGCGCTCTCCGCACCGAGCTCATCGCCCACACCGGCACGGGCTGCGTCTATGTGTATGACCCGTCGGCCCGGACGGTGGAACAGGTGCTGGGCGGCGTGGCCGGTGCGGCTGGTCTGGCCCTCTCGGAGGATGACCGAACGCTGTACGTTTCTGACCTCGGGGACCGCTGCGTCTGGGCTGTGGACGCCGACGCCCGGGAGCTGACGGCCGGCGGCAAAAACTGCGGGAGCTTTGTGTCCGGCCTGCCGGGATACCCCGGCGCATTGGCGCTGGACGAGGACGGCATCCTCTATATCAGCTACCGCTGGACCCGCAGCGGCTGGCTGGAAAAGCACGCGGACAGCACCCTTCTGCGGGGCATCGCCCTGCGGGCCGGTGAGAACATCCAGAAGAAGCTGTTCAAGCTGCCTGCGGACGCCCCCTGCGCCGAGGCTGTGGACACCGCCGACGGAAGCTGGAAGCAGACATTCTCGGGCAGAGAGCTGGACGGCTGCACGGCGGTGTGCCCGGCGGGAAGCAAAGTGTATTTCGGCGCGGCAGGCTCTGCCAGCCTGCTGTCTGCAAGAGTATAAAACGAGGTGTTTTTTATGACGGAAGAGTTCAAAAAGCAGATCGAGACCGAAGCGCGGCAGGCTGTGATGGAGCTGCTGGCCCAGGCAAAGCTGAAAAAGGGCGACGTCTTTGTGGTGGGCTGCTCGTCCAGCGAGATCGTCGGCGGCCACATCGGCAAGGACTCGAGCCTTGAGGCTGCACAGGCTGTCTACGCCGGCGTCGCACCGGTGCTGGCCGAAAACGGCATCTGGCTGGCCGCACAGTGCTGTGAGCACCTCAACCGAGCCATCATTATTGAGCGGGAAGCCGCTGAGAAATACGGCTGGGAGGAAGTCTGCGTCGTGCCGCGTCCCCATGCGGGCGGCAGCTGGGCCACCACCTGCTGGAAGCAGTTCAAAGACCCCATCGCGGTGGAGGAGATCCGCGCCCACGCAGGCATCGACATCGGAGGCACCCTCATCGGAATGCATCTGCGCCGGGTGGCTGTGCCGGTGCGGCTGAGCCTTTCGAAGATCGGCGAGGCTAACATTCTCTGCGCCCGCACCCGCCCGAAGCTCATCGGCGGCGAGCGCGCAAAATATACCGAGGAGGACTGAGCTCTATGGCAGAAAAGGATCTGGAAGAGATGCGGGAGGCCGTGGAGGCCATCCGCGAAAAGATGGCCGCAGCGGCACGGGAAGCAGGCCGCGACCCCGCCGAAGTGCAGCTCTGCGCGGCCTGCAAGACCCGCACCGCGGACACCGTCGCCGCCAGCGCGGCCCTTGCCATCGATGTGTTCGGCGAGAACCATGTACAGGAGCTTTGCGCCAACTACGACGCCGGTGCTTACTGCGGCAAGCCCAGTCACTTCATCGGCCATTTGCAGACCAACAAAATCAAGAAGGTGCTGGGCCGCGCAAGCCTCATCCAGAGCGTGGACAGCGAGCATCTGCTGGCCGCCATCGAAAAGGAAGCCGCCAAGGCCGGCATCGTGCAGGACGTCCTGCTGGAAGTGAACATCGGCGGCGAGGAGTCGAAGTCGGGCGTCTCGCCGGAACAGCTCTGGCCCCTGCTGGACGCTGCCGCCGCAGAAGAGCACATCCGGGTCAAGGGTCTGATGGCCATCCCGCCCGTCAACGACGACGACGCCCAGAACCGCCGGTATCTGGCCCAGGTGTACAAGCTGTTCGTGCAGGCCGGGGAGCGGGGGTACCAGAACGTGAAGATGGAGACCCTCTCCATGGGCATGAGCGGCGACTTTGAGAATGCCATCCGCGAAGGGGCGACCCTCGTGCGCATTGGTACGGCCATCTACGGCGAGAGAGATTATAGTAAGAAATAAGCGGCCTGAGAGGGCAAGCCAGCTTGAAAAATGGAGGAATCATGCAAAAAGTCAACGACCCCGCAGTGCGGCACACCAGCAGCGGTGCCCTCATCCGGCGCTTTCTGCCCTATCTGGCAAAATACAAAAAGACCCTGTTCATCGACCTGTTCTGTGCGGCGATGACCACCCTGTGCGACATCATCCTGCCCAAGATCATGAGCACCATCACCAACTCCGCCATGGGCGTGGGCATCACCCTCACGGCGGGCATCGTGCTCAAGCTGGCGGCAGTGTACTTCGTGCTCCGCATCATCGACGGTGCTGCGCAATATTTCATGTCGGGCATCGGCCACATCATGGGCGTCCACATCGAGACGGACATGCGCCGGGACGCCTTCGACCATCTGCTCAAGCTCGACCACACCTACTACAACAACACCAAGGTCGGCACCATCATGGGCCGCATCACCAATGACCTGTTCGACGTGACCGAGTTCGCCCACCACTGCCCCGAGGAATTTTTCATCGCGGGCATCAAGATCCTGGCATCCTTCCTCATCCTGTGTCAGGCCAGTGTGCCGCTGACGCTGGCCGTGTTCGCCTGCGTGCCGCTGATGGGCGTCGTGTCCGTCAAGCTGAACCAGCGCCTGCGCGCCCGGTTCCGCCAGCAGCGCGTCCAGATCGGTGAGCTGAATGCCACCATCGAGGACAGCCTGCTGGGTCAGGGCGTGGTGAAGGCCTTCGCCGCCGAGGACGAAGAGCGCGAGAAATTCGCTAAGGGCAACAAGGATTTCGAGCACATCAAGACGCTGGGCTACTACGCCATGGCTGCGTTCAACACCTCCACCCGCCTCTTCGACGGCCTGATGTATCTGGTGGTCATCCTTGCGGGCGGTCTGTCGCTGGTGTACGGCAAGATAACCGCCGGTGACCTGGTGGCTTATATGCTCTACGTCACCACCCTCATCGCCACCATCCGCCGCATCGTCGAGTTCGCCGAGCAGTTCCAGCGCGGCATGACCGGCATCGAGCGCTTTGCGGAGATCATGGACACCCCTGTGACCATCAAGGATGCCGAGGACGCAAAGCCTCTGCAGCCCGGCCCGGGTGCCATCCGCTTCGAGGACGTCAGCTTCGAGTACCCCGACGACCACAACAAGGTGCTCCACCATGTCAGCCTTGACATCAAGGCCGGTGAGCGTCTGGCGCTGGTCGGCCCGTCCGGCGGCGGCAAGACGACGCTCTGCAACCTCATCCCCCGCTTCTACGAGGTGACGGGAGGCCGTATCCTCATCGACGGGCAGGACATCCAGCACGTCACCCTCAAGAGCCTGCGGGAGGACATCGGCATCGTCCAGCAGGACGTCTACCTGTTCAGCGGTTCGGTGGCGGATAACATCGCCTACGGCAAGCCCGGCGCGACCCGGGAGGAAATTATCGAGGCGGCCCGTCTGGCGGGCGCAGAGCGCTTTATCAGCGCCTTGAAGGATGGCTTCGATACCTATGTGGGTGAGCGCGGCGTCAAGCTCTCGGGCGGTCAGAAGCAGCGCATTGCGATCGCGCGGGTCTTCCTGAAGAACCCGCCCATCCTCATTCTGGACGAAGCCACCAGCGCCCTCGACAATGAGAGCGAAATTCTGGTGGGCCAGAGCCTCGAAAAGCTGGCCCATGGCCGTACGACCCTGACCATCGCCCACCGACTGACCACCATCAAGGATTACGACCGTATCCTTGTGCTGGGCGCAGAGGGGATCGAGGAGTCTGGCACCCACGACGAGCTGCTGGCGAAAAAGGGCGTCTACTATCGCCTGTGGAATCAGCTGCCCGGGGAAGATACGTTGTAAGAAGAATCAATATAACAAAAGAGGCACTGCCAGCGGCAGTGCCTCTTTTGTTATACTCTCTCTTATTCTCCGACAATGAGCCGCACGGCGCCGTAAATACCGGCGTCGTTGCCGAGGCTTGCGGCCTTGATGGGCGTCTCACGGCAGGACTTGAAGGCGTAGGTTTTGAAGTGCTCCACCAGCGGGTCGAAGAGGACGTCGCCTGCGCGGGCCACGCCGCCGCCGATGAGGAACATCTCGGGGTCGGTGGTGCTGGCAATGGAGGCCAGAGCCATGCCGAGGGTGTCGGTCATCTCGTCCACCTCGCGGGCAGCGAGGGCGTCGCCGCTGCGGGCGGCATCAAAGACATCCTTGGCCTCAAAATCCTTGCCGCGCAGGACGCAGTCTGCATCGGGGTTCTCGTCCAGCAGCTTCTTCATGCAGCGGACGACGCCGGTAGCGCTGGAATACTGCTCGAGGCAGCCGTGTTTGCCGCAGCCGCAGGCGGCCGTCTCGTGACGATTGACGGTGATGTGGCCGATCTCGCCGCCGGCACCGTGTGCGCCGTCGATGACTTTGCCGTTGACGATGACGCCGCCGCCGACGCCGGTACCCAGCGTGACCATGACTGCGCTGCGGCAGCCCTTGGCCGTACCCATCCAGATCTCACCCAGAGCAGCCACGTTGGCGTCGTTGCCCACCAGCACCTTCATGCCGTCCAGCAGGCCGGACAGCTGGGCCGAGACGTTCCGTTCGCCCCAGCCGCCAAGGTTGGCGCAGATGATGGGGACGACGCGGCTGTCCAGCACGGGGCCGGGGACGCCGATGCCGACGCCCTCTACCTGCTCGGAGGTGATCTCCTTCTCGGCCATCTTGGCGTGGATGGCGTCGGCCAGATTCTCGAGGATGTGCTCACCGGCGTTGGAGGTGTCGGTGGGGACTTCCCACTTTTCCAGCAGAGCGCCCGAGGTGGTGAACAGGCCGACCTTGGCCGTGGTGCCGCCGAGGTCGATGCCGAATGCGTATTCTTTCATAACTCATTTACCCCTTTTTCTGCGGCGGTCGCCCGCCGGTTATCATTTGACATCAGTATAACATACTCCGGGCCAAAAGAGCAGGGGGCGGGCCGGTTTTTATGCAATCAGACGGAAATAACGCCGTCTTTTTGGCAGAATGGCATAAAACAGGCCGCAAAAAAGCGCACCCTGCAAGCAGCAGAGTGCGCTTTCGTGACGGATGAAAAAGCCTTAGTCCTCGTCTTCCTCTTCCTCTTCCTCTTCGCTCTCTTCAGAGCGGGGCTTGTAGAAGATGCCGCTCAGGAAGATGCTGACAAAGTAGAGCAGCACCATCGGGATAGCTACCATGCACTGGGACACGATGTCCGGCGGGGTGACGACAGCTGCGATGAAGAAGATGAGCACGATGGCAACGCCCCGGCCCTTTTTCAGGATCTGGGGGTTGGCGATGCCCATCTTGGAGAGGATGATGGTGACCAGAGGCATCTCAAACACACAGCCAAAGATGATGAACATGGTCAGGCAGAGGCTGACATAGCTCTCGATACTGGTAGTGGTCTGGATGTAGTCGGCACCCTCGATGCCGGTGCTGAGGAACCGGAGCATGAAGGGCATCATGAGCTTGTAGGCGAACATCACGCCCACCACAAAGAGGGCCAGACCCAGCAGGATGACCAGCTTGAGGAAGAATGTCTCGCTCTTTTTCAGGCCGGGCTTTGCAAAGGCATACACCTGATACAGCGCCACAGGCACTGTGACCACCACAGCCGCCAGTAGGGAGACGCGGAAATACTGCATCAGCTTTTCCTGCGGGGCGATGGACACGAAGGTGTAGAAACCCTGGCCCATGGCGGTCAGCAGGTCGATGAGGCGGTCGGCGTAAGCCAGCGTGACCACGACCGCCGCCACGAACACCACGGCGCAGACGATCAGCCGGTTGCGCAGCTCTTTCAGGTGGCCCGTCAGCGTCATGTTGCCGTCGTCAGGCATGACTTCGGCTTTCTTTTTGCGCTTTACGTTCGTAGCCACAGATTACTCCTCGTCGTCCTTCTTCTCAGTCTTGGTCTCGGCCTTGGCAGTGGTCGCGTCCTCCTCTTCGGACTCCTCCATGCCCTTCTTGAAGTTGTTCATGGTCTTGCCGAACATCTTGCCCAGCTTCGGCAGGTTCTTGGGTCCAAAGATAAGCAGGACGACGACCAGGATGATAAGCAGCTCGTTAGTACCAATACGCATAATAATGATCTCCTTTTTACTTTGCCGCGCCGCGAGGCGGGCTGATTACAATGTATAAGGCAACCGCGGGCGCGGGTGCATCGGTGTGGGGGATTAGAAGCTGTTTTCGTAAGCAGGGTGCGCCGAACAGCGAGCAAAAAGGCCGTTCGGGCGGTGTGCAATGCTTATGAAAACGGCTTCTTAAGCCTTTGCCTCTTCGGCAGGTGCGGCTTCGGCAGCGGGGGCGGCTTCTTCGGCCACGGGTGCTGCCTCTGCGGGGGCGTCGGTCTTTTCCTCGGCCTTCACAGGCTCAGCAGCAGGGGTCTGCTCTGCCTTGGGAGCTTCGGCAGGAGTCTCCTCGGGCAGCTCCTCGACTTCTTCCAGCTCGGTGACTTCCTCAGCCTGCTCGGCCTTGGCGGCCTCTTCCTTGCTGGTCTTGCCGATGCCGGTGAAGCTCTTGGTGACGCCCTTCACGCTGTTGTCGATGTCCTTCTTGATGTCGGTCAGGGGGGCAACGGCTTCCTTGAGGGGGGCCTGGATCTCGTTCAGAGGTTCCACGACGTTCTTCTGGATCTCCTCGGAGGCAGCGCCGGTGTACTTCTTCAGCTCGCGCAGCATCTTGCCCAGCTTCTTTGCGTAGACGGGCAGCTGGTCGGGGCCGATGAAGACGAACGCGATGACCACGATGACCACGAGTTCCCAAAAACCAATTTTCATATTCTTCCGATTCCTTTCCTCAGCCGCCCGGGAGAGCGGCGATATGGAGTGTGCTGTCAGGGGTTTTCGGCGCGCACCGCGCCTTTGATGCCATACATATACCGAAGATGCATGAATGGAATATGAATTTAATATGAATTATTTGTGAACAAAGAGCCGTCTTGTGCGAAAATACATCGAATGAGTAGAAATCGAGCGAAATAATACAAAACGGAATAAGATTTGCTCAGCGGACTGTGTTCGTCAGGGTGCCGATGCCCTCGATCTCGCAGCGAACTTCGTCGCCCGGTTTGAGGAAGCAGGGCGGCTCCATGCCCATGCCGACGCCCGCCGGGGTACCGGTGGCGATGATGGTACCGGCCTTGAGGGTCATGCCCTGCGAAAGCTCGGCAATGACATGGTCAATGTCGAAGATCTGCAGGCCGGTGTTGGAGTCCTGCCGCTTTTCGCCGTTGACGAAGCACCGGATGGGGAGCTTGGGCGGGTAGGTGTCGAACTCGTCCGCCGTGACGATGCAGGGGCCGATGGGAGTGAAGCCATCGAGGCTCTTGCCGAAATACCACTGCTTGTGGGCGGTCTGGACATCCCGTGCGGAGACATCGTTCAGGATGGTGTAGCCGAAGACGTAGTCTTTCGTCTGCCCTGCGGGAACATCCTTCGCGTCCTTTCCCAGAACGACGGCCAGTTCACATTCGTAGTCCAGCTTTTTCACGAGGTCGGTATGGGCCTCGATGAAGCCGCCGTCCGGCACGGCCCGGGTGACCCGCTTGGAAAAGTAGATGGCGTCCTGATGTTTGGTCGCAAAAGCGTCGGCGGAGTATTTCTCGGCTTCGTCGGAGTGGGCCATATAGTTGATGCCCAGACAGATGACGTCCTGCGCCGGAGACGGGATGGGGCTTTCCGGCGTGACAGCCTCAATAGGCAGCGCCGGGATGCCTGCGATGGCCAGCGAAAGCCCGGCCCGCACCTGCGGGGTCAGGAACGGGATGGCGTCGGACAATGTCTCGTAAGAAAGGCCCAGCCAGCTCAGGGGCCAGACCTGACGGCCATCGGCAGAGAGGATGGCCGGGTCTTCCACGCCGTCGGGCAGGCGGCAGGTGATGAAACGCATAGAAAAGCCTCCTTCTCAGTGCCGATACGCGATAGCTTTCTGGATGCGGTCGGCTTCGGCGGGGCCGGCCAGCTGGCGCACCAGCTCGAGGGCAAACGGGATGGCGCCGCCGAGGCCGTAGCTGGTGGTGATGCTGCCGTCTACGACGACTTCCTCATCGTGGACGATGGCACCGGCCAGCTTGTCCTGAAATCCGGCGTGGGCGGTGGCGTTCCTGCCTTCCAGCAGGCCGAGGCTGGCGAGGACGCTGGGCGCGGCGCAGATGGCGGCGACCTTCTTGCCTGCCTTGGCAAAAGAAACGCAGGTGTCGGTGACGGTCTTGTTCTCGGCGAGGTTGGGCGTACCCGGGATGCCGCCGGGCAGGATGACCATGTCCACGTCGCTGTAATCCACATCCTCGGCCAGCGCGTCGGCGTTCAGGTGGATGCCGTGGCTGCTGACGAGGGCGCGGCGGCCCATGGCGGACGCAATGATGACTTCGACCCTGGCGCGGCGGAGAAGGTCGGCCACCAGCAGGGCCTCGCACTCCTCGGTGCCGTCGGCAAAAAACAGAACAGCTTTGCTCATAATCAGATACTCCTTTTATAAATCAAAGAAAAGCGCACCGCAGGCGGGGCATCCCCGGCCCGCAGTGCGCCAGCGGTCAGTAGAAATTCAGTCTTCGGTGTCAGCGGAGACGCCGTTCTTTTCCAGAATGCGGCGCAGGACGCTGTCATCCCGGCCCAGCACACGGCTCACGCGGCTGATGATGGCGCTGGATGCGCCGATGTTGCCCATGATGCTGGTGTAGCTCTGCTTGCGCATGAGCTTTTCGGCGATGTTGTAGCGCTGCTCCATCGCGCTCAGCTCTGCGTAGCTGCATACATCCTGCAGGAAGCGGTAGCACTCCTCGGGCGTCTCAAGCTCCAGAAAAGCGGCATACAGGCCGGATTTTCCGGTCGGATGGTCCTTTGCCATATACAGTTCCTCCCCGGTCATTCAATGATGTTGGACCCGCAGACGGGTACTTCAATACACTACTTTAGTGTAGTACAAATGAGCAGAAAATGCAATGGTCTTTGCAGGAAATTTACAACATCCGCTCAAAGATCAGCTCGTTGCGCTCGATGCCGCCCTCACTCTCGGCAGGGCCGAGGGAGCGGTAGCCCCGGGCCTTGAAGAACTGCTGCACCGGCAGGGCCTTGGCGTTGACGCCGCACCAGACGCGGCCCCGGCCCTCGCCCCGGGCCAGACGCTCGCAGGACGTCACGATGTCCCGGCCGATGGCCTTGCCGCGGTATTCGGGCTTGAGGTAGAGGTGGAGCAGATGGAGCGAAGTGTTCTCCATCTTCCATGCGAAGTAGCCGATGAGGCTGCTGCCGAGGAAGACGAGGAAGTAGTTCACATCGTTGTCGATGTCCTCTTCGATCGCGTCGGCGCTCTGCAGGCTGTCCACGAGGGCGTCCAGCTGCTTTGCGGGGAAATAGCGTTTGTAGACCTCGTGCCAGACCTCGCTGGCAAGGTCGGCGGTCATGTGGATATATTTGGCCTTGGCGACCAGCTTGTAATCGGGTTTCATAGTCCTCCTGAAAAATAGCGCGGAACTGCGCACGATAAAGTTCGGCGGGAAATCGCTTTACAAGATACAGTGTACCACATCCGGCCCCCGGGTGTAAAGCAAAAAGGCTGCCGTACCCGCAAAGAGTACGGCAGCCTTGATGGCTTTTTCGACGTCCTCAGACGTGATGCGTTTTACAGCGCAGCCTTGAAGTTGTGATGAGTGGAGCTGTAACGGACAACTGCTTCCATCAGGGTGACAGGCCACAGCAGGACCTTGCCAACCATCTCAGCCGGCTTGACGCATACCGTCTCCATGCTGTAGATGCCGAACAGGACCAAACAAGCGATACCGCAGCCCAGAATGTAGTAATACATAGTCAAACCTCCTATATTTTTCTCACAGGCCCGCAGTGTGCGGAGCCTGAAGCTCGTTGTTACGGGGGCGCTTCCCGCTCCCTGCAAGCTTACTATACACCGGTTTTGAAATAAAGTCAATAGCAGAAAACGTGAAACAAATTAAAGCTCTTTCTGAAATGCAGTATCTATCATTAAAGTAAAGCGCCGAAGTGAGCTTTGATTTATAAAACTGAAGTCACTGCACTGAACTGGCCTTGCAGCAGGGACAGTTCGGCCCGTTTTGGAGCTGAAACGGGCCGAAAACGGGGGTGCTGTTCTTGGAGCAAAAACAGGGTGGAAAACGAAAGCTGCGGGGTCGTTTTTGAGATGTATACAAGTGTGCTCCGGCGGTGGAATCCGGGCCGGAGGGTAAAGTGAGGAGATCTCAGCAAAACGAGCAGAATGCATAAAGAAATCCACAAAAATTATGGAAAACTATTCTTGCTGCCTAAACCAAAATGCGCTATAATAGGAGCATCAAAAGTCTACGCTGAAAGGAGAACGCAGTTATGGCAAAGGCATCGCAGGTCGTATTATCAGAAAATGAATTTTACCTCATCAAGGCCCCCAATGGAAAGGTGCTGGAAGTAAAGAACTTCAACACGGAGAACGGCGCTGCGATCCGTCTGTGGGACTACGCAGGTCATCCGTGGCAGCAGTGGAAATTCGTGGATGCAGGCGAAGGACGCTGGCGCATCCAGAACCGTTTTACCGGCAAAATGATGGACCTCGCCCTCGGCGGCGTGGTGGAAGGCACCTGGCTCCATCAGTGGGGCCGCACCAGCGGACTGAGCCAGTGCTGGGCGCTCGAGCCTACCCGCAATGGCCGGACCCGCATCCGCAACGTGCTGGCCGACAAGTACATCGACCTTGTGGGCATGAACACCTCCAACGGTGCGCAGGCGCAGATCTGGAACTTCGTCTCGGGCGGCAATCAGGAGTGGAACCTCGAGCGTGTGGACCCCACCGTCCAGCAGACCCGGGCCAAGGCCGAAGAGGCCCATGATCCGGAGCCGACGCCCTCCCAGCGCAAGCACCAGAACGACCTCGTCCGCAAGCTGAACAATGCGGGCAAGGGCCGCGCAGGCCGCAAGGCATAAACGCATAAAAACAGCGCCCCGCAGGGGTCATCTGCGGGGCGCTTTGCTGTGAAAAGAAAGGGAAAGTAAGATGAATCTTGGGGCCTTTATGAATCCGGAATACCCGATCTTCAGCACGACGCTGTGCTATCTGGAGCGGGACGACGCCTACCTGATGCTCCACCGCGTGAAGAAGGAGGACGACTACAACCACGACAAATGGGTGGGCGTCGGCGGAAAATTCGAGCGGTTCGAGAGCCCGGAGGACTGCCTTCTCCGGGAGGTGAAGGAAGAGACGGGCCTGACGCTGACCCACTGGCGCAGCCGGGGGCTGCTGACCTTCATCTGGGGCAATATGACCGAGTTCATCCATCTCTACACCGCCGACGGGTGGACGGGCGAGATGATACAGGACGATGCCTGCCGGGAAGGTGTGCTGGAATGGGTGCCGAAGGAGAGAGTGGAGCAGCTGCCCATCTGGGAGGGCGATAAAATTTTCTTCAAGCTGCTCAACGAGGAACATCCGTGGTTCTCCCTCAAGCTGGTGTATGAGGGGGATGTCCTCCGGCAGGCGGTGCTGGATGGAAAACGAGTGGTATAAACAGAAAAAGCCTGCCGTCGGCAGGCTTTTTCTATACGCTCAGTTCAGTTTCAGGTCGCCATCCTTGATCCAGCCAAGCTTGCGCTCGATCTCGCAGAAGAGAACGCTGAGCACAGCAGGCAGGACGAAGCAGATGAGGACGAGGGCAGCCCAGTCCATCGGGGTGATGGCGGCCTTGGTGCCGGCGGCAATGTCGCTGACCCAGCCGGTGTAGACGCCGATCTGGCCCACGAGGCCGCAGGTGCCCATGCCGGAAGAGACGGCGGCACCGTTCATCTCCATGTGGAAGACGCAGGTGGCCAGAGGGCCGGTGATGGCGCTGGCCAGTGTGGGGGCGATCCAGATGCGGGGATTCTTTACGATGTTGCCCATCTGGAGCATACTGGTGCCGAGGCCCTGACTGATGAGGCCGCCGACGCCGTTTTCTTTATAGCTCATGACGGCAAAGCCGATCATCTGGGCGCAGCAGCCTGCCACGGCAGCGCCGCCGGCGAGGCCCGTCAGGCCGAGGGCCGCGCAGATGGCGGCAGAGGAAATGGGCAGGGTCAGGGCGACGCCCACGATGACCGAGACGAGGATGCCCATGAGGAAGGGTGCCTGTTCAGTGGCCCACATGATGAGGGTACCCACCTGGCTTGCGGCTGCGCCGATGGGGGCGGCGATGAGCATCGAGAGGCCGACGCCGGCAAAGATGGTGACCAGCGGGGTGACAAGGATGTCGACGCGGGTCTCTTTGCTGACGGCCTTGCCCAGCTCAGCGGCCACAATGGCGATGATAAGGACGGCCAGAGGGCCGCCTGCGCCGCCGAGAGCGTTGGAGGAGTAGCCCACCGTCACGAGGCTGAACAGTACCAGCGGCGGGCAGTGGAGCGCCCAGCCGATGGCCACGGCCATGGCCGGGCCGCTCATGGCCGTGGCGTAGCCGCCCAGGTCCACCAGCGTCTCAAGCCCGGTCTGCTGGCCCAGCGTCTTGATGATGGTGCCGATGAGCAGGCTGGCGAACAGGCCCTGTGCCATCGCGCCCAGCGCCTCGATGAGGTAGCGCTGGGGGGTGATGACGATGTCCTTGCGTTTTAAGAAATCTTTTACATTTGACATAAAGAATCTGCCTTTCCGTTTTAACACGTTCAGAGTGCAGCAGAAGCTGCATGACCATCATGATACCATACACGTGTCAAGACAGCAAGAGGAAAACGCAAAAATCCCGTTTGGAACTCATCTTTTTTTCTTTTGGATGCAATAATACGGCGGCCTGGTTCGTTTTCCACATGGAACGTCGGCTGTGGTGGAAAACTTCCACAAAACGCCCTGCACGAGACACCGAAGGACATTGACGGGAGCTTGGGGTTGGGTGTATACTATAGACGTATAAATGGCATTTGAAGAACCTCTGGCGGCGAGAGGCCGCGTTAGAATACAGCTTGGAGGCAGAGCAAGCGGAATGAGACAGAAAGATACAGGAACACCAAAAAAGAAGACGCGCCGTGCGGCGGGCCAGATGGTGGCCTCGGCGGTGATGGCGCTTGCCATCGCGGTGGGTGGTTTTGGCACCACAGCCCTGCTGGCGTCCCAGCCTGCGGGTCTGACGGTGGAGCCGTCGGCTCTGCTGTGGGAGGGTGAGACCGATGCGGCCCACAGCACCAAAAAGGAAACGAAGAAAAATAATACGGAAACTCCGAAAAACGACTCTGCATCCTCTGAGGCGGAGAGCGTTGCTGCGTCTGCCGCGCAGCCGTCTGCTCCCAGCCAGAGCGTGAAAGAAGAGCCCGCTGCATCGGCGGCTCCGGCTGCACCCGCAGAGGAGACTGCTGCAGAGCCTGCGGCCCCGGAAACAGCTCCTTCTGCCCCCATGATGGGCGGCATCGACGAGCTGGAACAGGAGAACGGCTTCCCCCGCTTACAGCAGGAGACCGAGGCACTGGCCGCCGAAGACCCCCTGAGCGCCCCGGTGGAGCAGGATGCAGTGTCTCAGCCCGCTGAGTCGGAGACGAACTCCGAAGAGCAGAGCACCCTGCCGGTGAAGACTGAGGAAGGCACCATCCTGCTGACGCCGGAAGAGATACGCGCGGCGCTGGATGCGGGTACGCTGGATGCGAGCAACATTGATACTGCCTGTCTTACCGACGAGAACGGCCTGCTGAGCTGGCTGTGGAACCTCCTGTTCGGGAAAAGAGACGATGACAGCAGCACCCCGGCTCCGGTCTATTCCGGCTGGCGCACCGTGGACGGCAAGACCTACTATTATGACCAGTACACCAACCAGCCGGTCACGGGCATCCAGTCCATCGACAACAAGCTCTATTACTTCGACGCCAACGGTGTCCAGCAGGACGCCACCTTCGGCATCGACGTCTCCAAATATCAGTCGAACATCGACTGGGAGCAGGTCAAGACAGCGGGCGTCAAGTTCGTCATCATCCGCATCGGCTACCGCGGCTACGGCAGCGGCGCACTGGTGCTGGACCCCATGTTCGAGCAGCACTTCACCAACGCCCGGAACGCGGGCCTCAAAGTGGGCGTCTACTTCTTCAGTCAGGCAGTCAACGAGAACGAGGCCCGGGAAGAAGCGCAGGGCTGCGCCTATGTCCTGAATGGCCGCAAGCTCGACTACCCCATCTACTTTGACACCGAGGCCTCCGGCGGCAAGAATGGCCGTGCCGATGGTCTGGGCGTCGAAGACCGCACCAAGTGTGCCATCGCCTTCTGCGAGGAAGTCAAGGCCCAGGGCTACAAGCCGGGCGTCTACGCCTCCACCCTGTGGTTCCGCAAGCGCATCGACCTGAACCGGCTGAAGAGCTACAGCATCTGGAACGCCCATTATAATGTGGCCGGCAGCCCCATCGCCTGCGATCTGTGGCAGGGTACCTGCACCGCCCGCATCCCCGGTTACGGCGGACAGATCGACGTGAACATCAGCTATGTGGGCTAAGGAGGCGCCCATGGACGTCATCCGCCTCATTGCCTCCGACCTTGACGCCACCCTGCTGGACGGCCAGAGCCAGCTCCCGCCGGACTTCGCGGAGACTGTCCGCGCGCTGGCGGAGCGGGGCATCCGGTTCGCTGCCGCCAGCGGACGGCCTATCTATACCTTAGAGGAGATGTTCGCGCCCCTGCGGGACGACATCATCTTTGTGGGTGACAACGGCGGTGCCATCTGCTGGAAGGGCGAGAGCCTGTATCTTTCCGAGATGGACGCCGCCGACTGGCGCACGCTGGCCGGGCAGGCCCGGAGCGCGGGCCACGCCGCCGTCCTCTGCGGGCTGGAAACGGCCTATGTGGAGGAGCAGTTCCGGCCATACGACAGGGTCTTCAAGAGATTCTACACCAAGGTGGAATATGTCCCCCATCTGGAGGACGTGACCGCCCGGGTGGATAAATTCACCATCTACTTCCCTGAGGGAGATGCCCAGAAGGGCTACGACGCGCTTTATGGCCCGGTCTGGGGCGGGCGCTTCTCGGTGGCGGTGGCCGGTGCAGACTGGGTGGACATCATGAACCCCGGTGTCCACAAAGGCGCGGCCCTGTTTCTTCTGGGGGAGCGTCTGGGCGTCCCGCCCGAGGGCATGATGGCTTTCGGCGATACCTTCAACGACGCGGAGATGCTGAAGGCGGCAAAGTACGGCTTCCTCGTGGAGAACGGCTCGCCCGCCCTCCGGGAGGAGGTGCCCTTCCTCGCGCCGCCCAACACCAGCTCCGGCGTGATGCAGGTCCTGCGCCGCGTTCTGGCCCAGAATGGCCGGGTCTGTGAATCGGATTTCAGAAGAGCAAAATAGAGAACGGCATCGGAGAAAAGCTCAGATGCCGTTCTTTTTTATTGGTATAAAACTGCGCCCAGCACCGCCGAGAGCAGGATCATCCCGATGGGCGAAGGGGCTTTGCCTCTGGCTTTCTGCCAGATGAGCCGCACCCCGACCAGAATTGCAAGGATGCCAATGCCCCGCCATGCGGGCGAGGGCGTTTCAGCGGCGGTGGAGATGCCCAGCAGGGTGCTCAGTCCCATGGTGAGGGCTGTGGAGAGGATGAGGGCCACGACGCAGGGCCGGACGCCGGAGAGGAAAGCTTCGACCCCGGCGTACTTGAGCAGGTCGTGAATGAGGGCTGCGATGAGCAGGATGATGAAAAAGGACGGCAGAACGACGCCCAGCGTGGCGCAGAGCGCCCCCAGCACCCCGCCCTGCGACGCACCGATGAAGGTGGCCATGTTGACGGCCAGCGGGCCGGGTGTGGACTCCGACACCGCGATGAAGCTCAGGAACTCGGCCTCAGAGAGCCAGCCGTTGAGCAGGACTTTCTCCCGGATGAGGGAGATCATGCCGTAGCCGCCGCCGAAGGAGACGGCACCGATCTCCAGAAAGGTGAGGAATAATTTCAGAAACATCTTACTTCCCTTCCTTTCTGCGGCCGATGAGCCATGCAGCCACACCTGCCGCACCGCTGAGAAGGATGAGCAGGATGGACGAGACACTGACACCGGCCAGCGAGAGACCCACCATCACCAGCATGACGGCGGCGAGAACGCCGGTGGCAAAGGGCGACTTGTCCAGCGCTTTGAGCATCCGCACGCCTGCCGAGAAGATGAGGTAGATGACGCAGACCTGAATGCCCTTGAAGGCGTTGGCAATGACGGTGAGCTGGGTGAACTGCTCGAAAAACAGCGAGATGGCGTAGATGATGAGGAAGGACGGCAGGCAGACGGCCACGGTGGCCGTGGCCGCGCCGGGAACTTTGGCCAGCTTGTAGCCGAGGTAGGTGGCACTGTTGATGGCCACCGGTCCGGGGGTGGATTCCGCGATGGCGGTCATGTCGAGGAATTCGTCTTTGTCCAGCCATTTGCGGCGCTGGATGAACTCTTCTTCCAGCAGGGCGATCATGGCGTAACCGCCGCCGAAGGTGAACAGACCGATTTTGAAAAAGGTGAAAAACAGCGTCCCGAGGCTTTTGGCCTCCTGCGCCAGAGTGTTATGGTTCATGGGCAGAGCCTCCTTCCCTTTATCTTACACGCGGGAAAGCCCGGCGTCAATAGCGGAGAAAAAGCGGATTTTGCTTCCAGCGGCTTTACAATCCGGCCAAAAGGCGGTATTCTTTACCCATACCACTCTAAGATTCAGGAGGAAACGATGGACATCCGCCAACTGCATTATTTTCTGGTCCTCTGCGAGGAGATGAACTACACCCGCGCGGCCCAGCGCCTGTTTTTATCCCGACAGGCCCTGCGTCAGAGCATCTCGGCCCTCGAGGCCGAATTGTGCGGGCCGCTCTTCCTCAGCGCCCACCACAGGCTCAGCCTCACCGACCGGGGCGTGAGCCTGCAGCGCCATGCCGCGCCGGTGGTGGAGCAGTTCCAGCAGATGCAGGCGGCGCTCCACGCTGAGATACAGTCGGCCCAGCCGGTGCGCATCGGCATCAGCGTCTCGCTGGTGCCGGACTATCTGCCCGGCCTCGAGACCCAGCTGGACAAGTTCCGCCAGCAGTACCCCCACATCGAGATGCGCTTCCGCCTGCTGGACAACGACGCCGTGGCCGACGGCGTGGAGCAGGGCGAGCTGGATGCGGGCCTTGTGATGGACCTGGGCTGTGCCGCACCGGTGCTGGCCCGCACCACCCTGCGGGCCGACCCGGCCTGCCTGCTGGTGCCGCGGGGCCACCCCTTCTGGGAGAAGGAGAGTGTGCCGCTGGCCGAGCTGCGGAACCAGCGGGTCCTTCTGCCCAGCCTGCGGCAGGACCTGTTCGCCCCGCTGTGGGAGGCCTGCGCCCGGGCGGGCTTTGCGCCCAACGCCGAGATAGGCCCCAGCTTTTATCAGGCGTACTACCTCGTGCAGGAGCAGCTCTGCACCTGCCTGACCCGGTACGAGCCGGGCGCGCGGCGGGAGCTGGACCGGGTGCGGGACGTCCTGCTGGAAGACCTGCCGCCCCTCTGCGTCTCGCTTTTGCAGCGGCGCGACCATGCTTCGGCTTATATCGACCTGCTGCGCAGCTACCTGATGGAGGTGCTGGGCGGTGCGGTCAGCCTGCCGCCCCGGCGCGGACGGTCGGCGAAGCCCTTCTATAACCTGCCTGTCCTGTCCAGCGCGGCGGCAAAGCCCGCCGTGGTACATCCTGTCCCCGGCACTCAGCTGCCCTTTGAGGGCGGACACAACTTCCGCGAGCTGGGCGGCTACGAGGCCGATGAGGGCAAGCACATCAAGTGGGGACAAATTTACCGGGGCATCCCGACGTGGAAACTCACCAGCGAGGCGGACCGGAAGCTGCTGGATTCTCTGGGCCTGCGCCTCATCCTGGATCTGCGCAGCGAGGCCGAAGCTGCCGAGACGCCCGACTACGTGCCGGACGGCGCGCGGCTGGTGCGCATCTGCGGCCTCTGCCTTGAGAACGGCAAAGAGGTGGACTTTTCGCCCGAAGACCGGGAGAACCTGCTGAAGGGAATGCCCGACGAGGGCCGTCGGATGGCGGACGCCATGTACGAGCGGATGCTCTTCGGCAACAAGGCGTACAAGGAGCTGTTCCGTGCGCTGGAAGCCGGTGAGACGCCGGTGCTCTTCCACTGCTCGGCGGGCAAGGACCGCACCGGCGTGGCTGCTATGCTCATCCTGCTGGCGCTGGGCGCGTCGGACAAGACCATCGCCGAAGATTTTGAGAAGACGAACATCTGGCGCAGGCCGGAGCTGGAAGCCGTCTGGGCCGAGCACGCTGAGGAGATCGCCGCTGACCCCGCCCGGAAGGACTTCTACCTCGGCGTGTTCGGCGTCCACCCGGAGTCTGCTCCCTTCGTGCTGGGCATCATCCGGGAGCGCTATGGCAGTGCCGACGCCTATCTGGAAGCCGAATACGGCCTCACCCCGGCCCGCCTGATGCGCCTGCGCCGGATGTATCTCGAGTAAATAAAAAAATAATTTCCGCTTTCGGCCTTACTTCTCCTTGACATTGTGCAAAATGTTTCGTAATATAAGAAGTAGTATGGAATCTAAGACGCTGCAGGCGGAACATTCCGCGACCAGATATTTCAATGGGGCTTCATCTGCCCGTTTTTATAAGCACATCTTGTAAATCGAAAAGCTGCACCAGACCTACCGCACAGGAAGTTTTTTCTCTGCGTCTGTTCTTGTTGGCCTCTTTTGCGTTGAAAATTTGATTGATGTCTGGCCCGCGTTCGGCCGCACAGCGTCTCCTGCCTGTTAAAGCAAAATTTGACTGTTAAGGAGAGTGAAGAACAATGACCGTGATCGGAGTGATCGTGGCATTGATCGTTGCTGTCGCTGCCGCAGCTGCGGGCTATTTTATTGGTTACAACAACCGTAAAAAGACCGCAGAGGCCCAGATCGGCAGCGCCGAGGCCGAGGCGACCCGGCTGGTGAACGAAGCGATCAAGACCGCCGACCAGAAGCGCAAGGAAGCCATTCTGGAAGCAAAGGATGAGGCTTTCCGCCTGAAAGCCGAGGTCGATGCCCAGAAGGCAGAGGCCGATAAAGAGATCAAGCAGCGCCGTGCGGAGATCAGCCGCCAGGAGAACCGCATCGACCAGAAGGAAACTGCCCTCGACCGCAAGACCGAGGCTCTGGAAAAGCGCGAGGAAGAGCTGAAAAAGAAGCACGAGGAGGCCGAGGCCCATCTGGCCGAGGTCGATGCCCTGCGCGCCAAGGAGATGGAGCGTCTGGAAACGCTGGCCGGCCTGAGCCAGGAGGACGCCCGCGAAGTGTTGCTGCACAAGGTGGACGAGGAGCTGACCCACGAGAAGGCCATCCGCGTGGCCGCCTACGAGACCGATCTGAAGGAGAACTGCGACGGCATCGCCCGCAACCTCATCGGCCAGGCCATCAGCCGCTGTGCTGCTGACCACTGCAGCGAGACCACCGTCAGCGTCGTCCCGCTGCCCAGCGACGAGATGAAGGGCCGCATCATCGGCCGCGAGGGCCGCAATATCCGCGCCCTTGAGACGGCCACCGGCGTTGACCTTATCATTGATGATACCCCGGAGGCCATTACCCTGTCCTCCTTCGACCAGACCCGCCGCGAGGTGGCCCGCATGACGCTGGAGCGCCTCATCGGCGATGGCCGCATCCACCCCGCCCGCATCGAGGAGACGGTGGAAAAGTGCCGCCACGACCTGGAGCTGCAGATGAAGCGGGAGGGCGAGCGCGCTGTCATGGAGCTGGGCATCCACGGCCTGCACCCCGACCTCATCAAGCTCATCGGCCGCCTGAAGTACCGCACCAGCTTTGGCCAGAACGCTCTGACCCACAGTATGGAAGTGGCCTGGCTGGCTGGCCTGCTGGCAGGCGAGATGGGTGTGAACGTCACGCTGGCACGCCGTGCCGGTCTGCTGCATGACATCGGCAAGGCTCTTGACCATGAGATCGAGGGCAGCCATGTCCAGATCGGTGTGGACATCTGCCGCAAGTACAAGGAAAATACCCAGGTCATCCACGCCATCGAGGCCCATCACGGCGATGTGGAGCCCAAGACTCCGCTGGCCTTCATCATTCAGGCCTGCGACGCCATCAGCGCTGCCCGTCCGGGCGCCCGCCGCGAGAATGTCGAGAGCTATGTGAAGCGTCTGGAGAATCTGGAGGAGATCTCTTCCAGCTTTGAGGGCGTCGAGCAGGCATTCGCCGTGCAGGCTGGCCGCGAAGTGCGCATCATGGTCAAGCCCGACGTCATCAGCGACGATCAGGTCATCCTGCTGGCCCGCTCCATCGCAAAGAAGATCGAGGACACGCTGGATTACCCCGGCCAGATCAAGGTCAACGTCATCCGCGAGAGCCGTGCCGTCGAGTACGCAAAGTAAAATATCGGAAGATGGCAAGAGCCGCTGTGCGTATGCACGGCGGCTCTTTTTGCGTCCAGAGGGACTGCAATAGAGACGAATCGACCGCCGCCGTACTGCACGAAACGTGTGGAACGGCGGCTTTATTTGTAGGATGTGCCAAAAAATCACCGAAAAGATAGTTGACAAAAGCCCTTGTCAACTATATAGGGGGGGGGGGTAAAATTAAAGTGTGCGGCTGCCCGGCTTTGGCCCGGGCAGGTCATGCAGAGAATGTGCGGAAATCTAATAGGAGACTAACTATTAAAAGTCAAGCCCAAAAATGAAAAAATCCGTCAACGATTCG